>Ga0210019_1002357_pt1 | contig 18449 bp, 19 predicted proteins | sample CryGeyCG2114_020_2_FD_183969 | JGI IMG/M metagenome (GOLD analysis project Ga0210019, IMG submission 183969) | Groundwater microbial communities from aquifer - Crystal Geyser CG11_big_fil_rev_8/21/14_0.20 (SPAdes) (version 2) | ecosystem: Environmental > Aquatic > Deep subsurface > Groundwater ...
ATGCATCCTCTCCAATCTCAATAGGCAACAAGAATGCACCATCAACTGCATTTCTATAAAATATCCTAGCAAAAGAGAGAGCCAAAACAGCCTTTATTCCAGAATGAGACAATGCAATAGGGGCATGCTCACGAGAAGAGCCACATCCAAAATTTTTTCCAGACAAGATAAAGTCTCCATCTTTCACTTTGGAATGAAAATCAGGATCCAAGCCCTCCATTGCATGAGTTGCAAGTTCAGCATAATCATGGACCTTGAGATATTGACCAGGGATTATTACATCGGTATCGATGTTGTCTCGAGCATATTTTATTATGTGACCTTTCATGGCAAATCCCTCGGATCTGTAATTTTTCCAGTCACTGCAGAAGCTGCAGCTACTAGAGGCGAAGAAAGATATGTCTGAGAGTCCACATGTCCCATTCTTCCAGGAAAGTTTCTGTTCGTAGTACTGATACAAATTTCATCTTTTGCTAAAACCCCCATGTGTGCACCACAACAAGCACCACAAGTTGGTGGACCTATGGTTACTCCAGCATCCAAGAAAATAGTAAGTAAACCATTTTCCATAGCACGTTTATAGATTGAAATTGATGCAGGCAATACTTCGGTTCGTATCTTTACTTTTCTACCTTTTAGGATCTTTGCGGCAGCCTCCAGATCTTCATATTTTGCGCCAGTGCAGGAACCAATGTATGACTTGTCAAGATCAACTGAAGGCGCATCTCTTACTACTGCAATATTTTCAGGAGAGAAAGGCTTTGCAACAAGAGGTTCCATTTCAGAGCCCTCATATTCAATTATTTGTGAATATTCTGCATTCTCATCTCCCTTTATCAGAGAGATGTTGGTAGCACCTCTGCTTGTAAGATAATCCACAACTTTTTGATCAGGTTCAACAATCCCATTTTTAGCTCCTGCTTCAGTAGTCATGTTACATAATGTCAATCGGCTTTCAACAGACATGACATCAACTCCAGAGCCACCAAACTGCATTGTTTTATAGTTTCCACCGTCAGTTCCTATATCTCCAATAATTTTTAAAATGAAGTCTTTTGCCATCACATGTTCTGGAAGTTTTCCATTTAGTTTGAAGTAAATGGTCTCAGGAACCTTAAACCAGATCTTGCCATATAACAAGACGTACGCAACATCAGTATGGCCCAATCCACATGCAAATGCTCCAAGGGCTCCCGTGGTATTGGTATGAGAATCACCCCCAACATATACCTCCCCAGGCAATACCAATGCTTCTTCGTGAGATAATGTATGGCATATTCCATATTGACCCATACCATACTTGAAGTGTTTTTGAATTCCATAATTTTTTGTAAAGTTGGATAATTTTACGATGTTTTCAGCTGACACTTTTTCAGCTGAAGGAACAAAATGATCTTCAGCCACCCAGACCTTTGAGGGATCCCATAGTTTGCTAACATCAATTCCTTGTTTCTTTAGCTTATCAAACACCTTGATGACTCCGGGTCCGGAAACATCATGAACCATTGCTTTGTCCACGTTTGCAAAAATAACATCATCTGGAGCAACGGAGTCTCTGCCTGATGCACGTGCAAGAATCTTTTCAACAATATTCATGATCAAAAACCCCGCGATTACAGATTAAAAGCTTTTCAGAAGATATTCAAGTGTCAGATATGAAAACACGTAATCTGGCGATAATTCCAAAAAATGTCCCAAAAAATTTTTGGTATAACCTTCTTTTTGGAGAAAAATTACTTTGAAAAGACCTCAACATCAGACTACATAACAAACATTAACCACAGCAATCAAACAAAAAATTTCAGAATATCATGTATGTGATAATTAATTTGGCAACCGAAAAGTAATAGAAATAAGAATACCGAAGACGAAACAGAACCCAAAACAACAATAGTTATAATTTATGCCCAATGATTCAGAATTTTACTTCACACTCTGATTTCTTTCTGTACCCGCACTTTTCACAGCACCAGTTTGTAAAATAGGTAATCTTGCCATTATCCAATGTATTGATGTGCTCCTTTTCCATTGGGATTTTGCACTTTGGACAGTCCACTAGAATGGTTTTGCAAAACTTTTCTTTAATGCTTGTGCATACTAGAGATAGAAAAATCCGATAATCTCGATTCGAGTGTTGTTGTTGACATTGACTTTCAGAGTATCATCAATTATGTGATGTTCAATCTCTTCACTATCTACTAGAACCACAAGGCCATCCATTTTTGCATCAAATCTTTTTTCTAGAACTGGTAGTGGATTACACATTATAACATAGCCATGTGAGTTTGGTACGGGCTTTAATATCAATGACCAAGAATTCTCATCTACGCTAAATTCACCTATAGGAACTGTGGAAAAAATTGAAAATTCTTCAGATATGGAATAATGAGGTTTTCCGTCATTTGGTCCTAAAACTACATTTCTTCTTTGTATAAAATTGACATCGTATGGAATATCGCATTGTTTTGAGAGACCATTTTCTTGTAATACTGTTTGTGAAATGGAAAAATAAAATGCTATAACTACTACTGAGGCGATTAGTGGTATCAAATATTTTTTCATTTCAATGGAACTCCAATTCCTCCGTCATCACAGTGAAAAGTAAGCATCTCCTTATCCAGTGTCACATCACTGCATATACGATGCTCTATCTTCTGTGAGCCGAACCTGTCCTGCCTTGTATCAATCACAAAATCCAAAAAGCACGAGTCATCTGTTGCAATTACAATTCCAGAAGAAAATATTGGATCCCCCTCTATAGTATACCTCGTAACAAATATTGTTGCAGGATTGCACCTCTCAAATGAATCAACAAAGCACTCAAAGTCTGGCTGATCCAGAGAATTGTTGCATTTTCTTGGATTCTGGTGTGTAAGCGATATTGGTGGATACTCTGCATTGTTGCATCCCTCAAAGAATAGAGAATACTCATCAACTCTGACATCATCACACATGGAACGTATACCGTTGTATGGAGTGTGCGCACTCAGTGAATTTTCAGGATATACTGCAAGACGGCAGTCATTCCAGCTCTCAACTACTGCAACAACTGAAACGGTTCCGCCGGAATTTTCTGGGAACCTCTGGGCAAGATATGCAGATTCACAGGAATCAAACGAGTCTACAATACATTTGGCCTGCTCTTTTGCATCAGAAATGTCATTGCATATTTTCTCCACTACAAAAAAGTCATGGCCCTTTTGTGTCGGCTCAAAGTTGTCACTTTGCTCAAATTCTACTGCAACAATGTAATGTCCCGCTTTGCTTAGCGTGACGTGTCCAAATGTTGTTCCAGTTTCTCTCTGGGCATCAAATACAAAATTCTTCATTGGCAAATTTGCCGCACATGATGAGCTGGAAAAGATTCCAGTAGTGTCACCATCAGAGTCAGGAAATATTACCTTTTTTGAGCCGCATTCATACCCATATCCTGAAATGATATAGGAAAAATCATACTTCTCTCCTAGCAAATAGACGTCCTTCATTCCAGTTATCTCAATGTCATAGTGTTCTTTTTGGAAATGAGAATCAAACCATTTATCCATACTGGATTTGTCTCGCGGATCATGTGATGACCACCATATTGTACCAATCATCGGCAATATCACAAACAAGACTGCTACAACAGAGATTGCAATAAGGGGAATTATTACCAAAAATCTAGTTTTCAATTCCCCTCAACCTTGCATCCTGACTCATTTGGAAGGCAATACACTTGGAATTTGAACAGTGCTGTCTTTGCAGAAATGTTGTCAGTCACATCAACGTATGCAAGAAGCGTTTCAATGTCGTCAAAACTTTTTGGAATCTCCCATGAAAACACAACTCTTCCAGAGCTGTCTGTCTTTGCATTAAACTCACGTATGACATCCTTGCCATAATCCTCTATCGTTATCCTTACAAGTGCATCATGTACTGGGTTTCCGTTTCGTGTGACGTCTATTGTAATATCATGGGTCGTTCCTCGCCTGACCTGCTTTTGTCCGGTAACATCTACCTCTAGTCCTGCATTAGTCGGTTGTGATTCAGATGTCATCTCTGGTTCAGGTGCTGGCTCTGGCTTGTATTCAAGACAAACAAAATTCTGCAAGACTTGGGGAGAAAAAACAGATCCATTGGAAACTTCAATTCTATAATATCCTGGGTGCGGACATGTAAATTCTTCAAAGTCTTTACCCATTGAATAGGAATGGAAAGTACCAGACATGTCATCAGGCTCTAAACAATAGTTTGCCAAGCTGTCCTCATAGACAGGCTTGTTTTGCACATCAATTATGCGCAGTTTGAGTTTCCAGCAATCAGAATAATTTCCCCACTCTAATAGATCAAATTCAACTTTATCTTCTACGCTGATAAAAGGCTGAACAATAGGAATTGAATACTCCAAGTATTGTTTGTCTGGATGATGTTTTTGGGAATACTCTGTTACGATTTCTCTTATTCTGTCATTGCTTAGAGGATACACGTCATCACCGTAAATAACATTGCCAGTAATTCTGTATGACAGTTCGTTTTGTCCTGTTAGTTCCAATTCTTTGATTGGATCCGGACCTGCAGGAAGCAGTAATCGGAGTTTGGCCCACCCCCTAGTCAAAAGAGTGCCTTCTGAATCTGGAAATACACACGCAGGTTTGTAATCAGTTTTGTAAGTTAGAACATGAGCATCATCGCAAATAACATGGCCCAATTTTATCCCAAGAGACATTTGTTTTAATGGAGAGGGAATGAGTTCTTCAGGGGTTGTCGGATAATCCAAAGTTCCAATGGAATCATCACATGTCACATGAGGATTACTTGGATCATAAACACACGTTGCATATGCAGGGTTTTGCAAAATTACAAAGGCACCAATAGCAAGTAAAAAAATCACAAAATACTTCATACTGTATGAATTTGGAATCCAATCATTGAAAAGTGCTTCTGTTGTTTTCTAGCATCATGGTGAATTATCAGGCATGTCTGGAAATGATGATTGGAATATTTGTTAAACCTGACACCCTATCTAATATTTTTTGTCAGGTTTGGTGCGTAGAAAATGAAAGATGGATTTCAGAACAATAAAAAAGAATAGACACATCAAAACAGTATGCCACTAACAGTTCTGCCTCTGCTCTCAGAGAGAAAAACTGAGCAATTCGATGTATTTGAGTCATTATTAGATACATTAGATAAAAATAACGAAAAATTAGAAGATGGAGACATCATAGTCATTTCAACAAAATATGTCTCAAATTCTCAGGGAAGGATAGTTGATCTTGACAAGATTAAACCATCAAAACAGGGAATAAAAATATCAAAAAAATTTAAACTAAAATACGAAATTGCAGAAATCATCTTAAGAGAGTCGGATAAAATTTTTGGTGGAATTTCCGGATTTGTAATTACATCAGCGGACAATATTATGGCCCCAAACGCAGGAATTGACAAATCTAATGCCAAAAAAGGCAAAGTAATTCTATATCCAAAAGATCCATATCTGATTGCAGAGCAAATTCGCAGAAAGATTTTCTTGAAGTTTCTAATTCATGTCGGGGTAATTTTAGTAGATAGCAGGCTAATGCCAGTACGTGTTGGAACATCAGGGGTTACAGTTGCATGCGCAGGAATTGAGCCGGTGTTAGACATGAGAGCGCAAAAAGATCTGGATGGAAATCCACTCAAGGTAACATTTCAAGCAGTTGCAGACAACATTGCAACTATCGCAAATCACAAAATGGGCGAGGGAGCAGAATCAAAACCAATTGCCATCATCAGAGACTCGGATACAAGACTCACAGACAGAATAATCAACCCAAATGAAATAGCAGTATCCCCAGATCAGTGTGTGTATGTAAGGGGTCTATCATGCAAATCCAACAAGCAGTAAGAATTCTTGTTCTCCTTTAAATATAGGTATTTTCGATGTCACAATAATGGAATACTTTACAACATACCCAAAAAATATTTCATTTTTAGACGGAATTAAACACAAAATTGACGCAGACAGTAAGGAAGGGATAGAGCAGCTACACATTGTTGTAAAGAAGAGTTTTGATGAATTGATGAAGATTTTTACAACCGAAGGATTCACCAAGGTAAAATTTGAACATAAACAACCGAATCAGATAGGAAGCGGTTTGAATCTCAAATTAAAGAAACCATGGGAGATGCACATCAGAATGGTCGATTTAAAAAAAGGATTGATTGGAATTCATGCCGAGGTTGAAGTTTCAAGAGATTACCTCCAACATCTTTTCTCACAGAGAACTCCCGTAGTGTACGAAGTAGAAGAAATCCTAAAAAAATATCAAGTCGAGTATAGAATTTGGCACGATAAAATCAAAAAAGACGTTCACACAATAATTGACAATTACAAAGTAAAACTTGCAACACCGAGCATCCCAGTGTTTGCATGGAAGCCGATGTTATTTGTAATTGCAACCATTGCAGCATTTTATGGTTGGAAATACTTTAACACAATCTAAAAGTAAAAAAAATCTAGATTCCCAAAGCTTCTTCTTTGGTCAGTTCTAAATAGACTTTGTCGCCCACTGACAATCCCATTTCCTTGTATTCGTGCATCTCCAGTTTAAGCTGAGTCACTCCACTTTGCATACCCATGCCCATACCAGAAAACATTTTGTTGAGATCTTTCATCATGTCATTCATGTTTGTAAATCCCATTACCTTTGGACCACCAAACGGAGATGGAGGAGAGCCGGTTCCCTCTTTAAGATCTTTTACTGAAGATAGGGAAACTACAACATATGGTGCGCCATCAGGGGCTGCATCAATACTTCGTACAACATATTCTTTCTTCATAAGTAAATTAGGTAGGAATACATCATAATTTTAATTTTGAGGTCAAATTACACGTATATCAAGCCTTGAATCTTTATTTAGAAATTTGGCTAGTTGAAATTTGTGCATGAAAATCTCAAAACACACTTGAAATACTATGGAATTTCACCATGGGAAATCGAAGTGATTTACGGATTTCTTAATTCAAGATTCACAATTTTGCAAGAAGAGATTCAGCCAGACAGTGAAGAGTTTGTCAGCTTTTTAGAAATAGAAATCCCACTTGCATTTAATGACGAATTTTTCAAATGGTTTGAGTACAAGAGATGGGAAAACATCAAAGATGTTTTCAAAGAGATGAAAAGACGTCGAGGTTCAGGAAATGCAATTAAAATCCAGATGAATTTTCTGGGAAATCCAAAGATTGTATTTATCTTGGATGTGGGGGACAAGCAATTGTATGATAATGCAATTGAAAAGATTGATTTTGTATTGGAGCTTTTGCCATACCATCTTGATCCAGAAAAACTTCCATCAGATGTAATCGAGATAAGTTACAGATTTGATATAGAATCCGTAAGATGGCGTCTAAATTCGGCCAAAGCAAATGACAAAAAATATTCTTTCAAAGGCGATTCTTGGAAGGAGCTTACTTGAGATCCTTTTGAAGGGGTTCCAACAGACTGTGAAGTTCCTTGTATTTTGATTCAAGAAATTCCAGTGCATCATCCAGTTTTTTTGATTTTCCGTACTTGTAGCGAATTAATTCACGATGGTGCCAGAATGTTTTTCCATCCTCACCTGAAACAGTAGTAAAATAATCTGTTCCTTTTAGAGTATCAGGGAGTTTGATATCATGGGGGAAAAGCAACTCTACAATGAACCACTCATCACCATCTGGATAATCAGAACCGGTTTCAATATCAAAAAACACATGAAGCAAGTCAGATTGCATGAGACCATCATCAACTATAGCAGGATGTTTTACTGAGGATTTTTTAAAATCCAGATTTACCAATTGCGGTTCAAAGAAACCCTTGATGATAGACTTTCGAAATATCTTGTTAGCCTCGTTTATGTTCAATAGCAAGATGATCTAGAAATAAGCTAGTCTATAACTTATCTGGTTTTAATAGGCTAAACTTGAAGCGAGTCTAGCAGTTTTGAAATATCTGTTGTAGGTAATCCGTTTTGAGAAATATTTTGGACTGACGGGGGATTTTCCAGATAGTTTGGAATCTTATCAATCATTCTTTCACTATAGGGTGAAACTATTTCATTTTGATAAAATATTCCAGTAGGAATGCTGTTACCCCATTCTAATGATTTAATCAATGCTTGTGCCATCTTTTCGTTTACTTCAGCTTCTTCTGCCACATGAACCACAGGATCAAATCCTGTATCTTCCAGTTTATAGATCCTAGAATGCCTCTCCATTGATTCTTTTGCCAAGTCGACTCCAGCATACCAATCTCTTGTGTTAATGTCATTGTAGGTTGGACAAGGCTGCAACACATCAAGAAATGACAGTCCTTTGTGGTTTACTGCTTTGACAATCAGATCTTTGAGATGCCTAACATCATATGAATATCCGCGGGCAACAAAAGTGAATCCACTTGTAACTGCCAATCCGATAGGGTTAACATTGTAATTTGTGTTTGGAGTGGGAAGTGATTTTGTTTTTTCACCTAGTTTTAGTGTGGGAGACGCTTGTCCTTTTGTCAGGCCATACACCCCATTATCAAATACAATGTAAGTCATGTCGATATTTCTTCTCCCTGCTGCAACAAAATGTCCTGCACCAATACCCAATCCATCACCATCTCCCCCAACTGCAACTACAGTAAGATTTGGATTAGATAGTTTTGCCCCTTGTGCAAAAGTCAAAACTCTACCGTGCAGGGTGTGAATACCATAAGTGTTAATGTAATGAGATGTTTTTCCAGAGCAACCAATTCCTGAAAAAATTACAGCCTTGTCGCGTTGAATCCCCATTTCAGCCAGAGCCATTTGCAGTGCATTAACAATTCCAAAATCACCACATCCAGGACACCAGTCGTTGTGAACATCTGTCTTGTAATCTGCAAGTTTAAGCGCCATGACTTAGAATCTCCCTCTTGTTTGCTTTGTTTTGTACTATTTTTTTTAACGAATCATAAATTTCTGTGCTAGTCATTCCTCTTCCAGTATACTTTAGGATGTAGTAATCAATATCACCTAAAACATTTTGATTGTACAATTTACCTAGTTGAGCAGAATGATTTGCCTCAATATCTATGATTGTTTTCGCATCCTTTAGTAACGACTTTACATAATCAGCTGGAAATGGATGCAACAATTTGATTTGGATAAAACCTATATTGATTCCTTCTTTTTTTAGCAATTCTATTGCATCAATTATTGGACCCTTTGTAGAGCCCCAGGATATCACAGTGTAATCATGTACCCCAAATGAGACAACCTGTTCATCCTGAGATATCTGCTTTAGAACCAAATCAAGCCTAGACATTCTTTTGTCCATCATTTTTATTCTGACTTGTGGATCCTCTGTAATATGACCATACTCATCAGACTCATCGCCAGTATTCCAGAATATACCATTATCCAAACCCAGTCTTGAGCGAGGCGATATTCCGCTGTCGGTAAACGCAAATCGTTTGTATTCACCATCAGTTTTCTCAAGTAATTGGCCTCTATCAATTGTGATCTTTTGAGGATCAAATCTCTTACATGTAACAACAGAGCTTGAAAGAAACTTGTCCATCATGTGAATCACTGGAATTTGAAATATATCAGAATAGTTGAAACATCTGCCAGTGTCGTAAAAACTCTCTTCAATATCACCTGACGCATAGACAATTTTGGGAAAATCCCCATGCCCTGCATGTACAGCAAAAAGCAGATCATCCTGTCCGTGTCTTGTTGGCAATCCAGTTGAAGGCCCACTTCTTTGATACAAAGTAATCACTATAGGAACTTCATTGATTCCTGCCCATCCCAACGCCTCAGCCATTAACGCAAAACCTGGGCCAGATGTAGAAGTTGAAGCACGAACGCCTGTAAGAGATGCCCCAATCATCATACCCATTGCAGATATTTCATCTTCAGTTTGGATTACAAGTGTAGAACCAGGTCGGTCATTCTTAACTTCAAGCAGCTCATGAGATTCTAAATAAACACTCTCATCTGAGGCCGGAGTTATTGGATAGTATGATTGAAATCTACAACCGCTGACCATCTTCCCCATTGCTGTACCAAAATGCCCCTGAACAAGAATAGTGTCAGGTTCTTTTTTATTTCCAGATAGCGAATGTGAAAATCCTACGAATTTCTCAGTAGCATAGTCATGTGAGAAAATTGCAGCCTGTTTATTAATCTCGGCAACAAGTGGTTTTTTTGCAAATATAGAATCAAGTGATCTTAAGAGAGAAGCAACAGGCATTTGGATTATGCCCAAAGACAATGAGACTCCAAGAACGTTGTACATTCGAACAAGCCCGCGTAGTTTTGGATTTTGAGTTTTCTCTGAAAGGTCAGCAAGCAATCCTTTAAAAGATACAGGGTATAGATGGACTCCTTTTTCTTTTGCTATCTCTAAAACTCCGGGAATTGTAAATGGTTTGTTCTTTGATTCAAGGAATTTGTGCAGTCTTTCCTTAAAATAATCATCCAAGGTAGGCACGTCATCAGTGGTGGTTTTTTCCAAATCTGAATCATAGACAATTCCACCACCTGCTGCAACCTCATCAAAATGCCGAAATATTGTTTCAGCATCAAAGGATGCCATCAGGGTCACATCATTAACATTGGAATGAATTTTTTGATCAGATACGCGTACTGTAAAGTAACTGTGCTCGCCTTTGATATTTGAATAGAATTCACGCTTCCCAAATACATGATATCCCATTTCAGCGCAAACCTTTGAGAAGACGTTTGCGCCAGATTCCACACCACTGCCCTGCGGGCCTCCAATTAGCCAACTAAAATCAATAGAACCCATAGATTATTCTCCATTTTTCATTATTAATAATACATCGGATAAAAATTCCTAACCACCCGTAGCTGCATCAAACAATGCACATTCGCATTTATCTCGTTCGCCACAATAAGGACACACACAGACGCATTTTTCAATAGAATTACCGCATTCGATACAGATTGCAAATTCGTCATCGTCACTAGTCGAGGGCATGATGAGTCTAGAAAGAAATCGTATAAATGGTTTGAGATAAACTCACAACTAATGGAAAAAAAACGCATCTTCCTTACAAGACGATTGCATGATTTTGCATTAAAAGAGCTGAAGGAAAAATATCACGTTGAAGTTCATTCGGGAAAGATTCCAATTCCAAAATCAAAACTGCGATCAAAGATTAAAGATATTGATGGCCTGATTTGTTTTCCATATGACAGGATAGACAGTGAACTAATTGAGACGGCAAAGAATCTCAAAGTGATAAGCACATACAGTGTAGGATTCGATCATATAGATACAAGATGTGCAAAGAAAAACAAGATTCGTGTTGGATACACACCCGAGGTATTAACTGATGCCACAGCAGATCTTGCATTCTCACTAATGACAGATATCCTTCGCAGAGTATCTGAAGGAGATAGAATAATTCGTTCAGGAAGATGGACTGTGATTTATGGAGCGTACGACTACGTAGGATGGGACCTTCAGGGAAAGACTCTGGGGATATTTGGCTTAGGTAGAATAGGGAGTACCCTGGCAAAACGAGCAAATGCATTTGACATGAAAATTATTTACCATAACAGAAAGCCAATTCCAAAAAGTATGGAAAAAAAACTCAATGTGAGATATGCCACATTTGACAAGCTGATTTCAAACAGCGACATCATATCAATTCATGTGCCACATACAGAGCACACAGACAAGTTGTTTGATAAGAAGATATTTGCCAAGATGAAGAGAACCGCATTTCTAGTAAACACCGCACGTGGAAAAATAATTAATGAAAAAGACTTGGTAGAGGCATTGAAGAAAAAAACAATTGCAGGTGCGGCACTTGATGTATTTGAAAAAGAGCCAATAGACAAGAATCACCCACTAACAAAATTACAAAACGTTGTGTTAGCGCCACACATAGGAAGCTCCACCGAAGAGACCAGAACAAAAATGGCGCAGCTTACAGTAAAGAACTTGAACTTGGGAATAAATGGTAAAAAACCAATCTATTCTGTAGGGTATTGAAAAAAACAGGCATACTGTTCTAAAGAAAAAACTGTGTAGTTTTTATATCTAAATCAGATTGTATAGTTGGATTGAAAAAATTCAAACATACAAATGAAGAATTAGAATTAGCTAGACTCCAATCTGAAAAAGAGAAGAAAAAAAGCAATTAGATCAATAACATTTTTCTCCTTGTCTTTTTCAGGCAAGGTTTTTTTTAAAACTTGACTGTAGAACCAAATTTTTGAGATAGTGAATCATAAAGATTCTTTCGTGTCAGATCAAGATTGTTATTTTCATCATACATTTTTGTAAAAAATGCAGCCAATACCCTCTGATCATACTCATCAAAGAAGAATACCCCATAGCTGGTTCTTTCTGGCTTTTCTTCGGTCACAAATTTGCATGATCTAATCAATTCAGAGTTAATGTGCATGTGTGCAGGACCATCGTTATCACCGATCGTTATCCATTTTTCTTTCTGTTTTATAGACATAGAATTGCTTCTGATCTCACTTATTGCAGTGTTATTCCGGATTATAAGCAAGACATCATCATGCCTTACAATTTCAGACAAAATATCAAATAACATGAAATAATCCACGAGACAAAATTATTTCAATTTTTTTGGTTTTCAGTCCAATTGTATAAAATCGTCTGAATTACCATGAATACAGTCTGTTCCAACAGCCTTTAGTTGTGAGAAACTAATCTTACCAGATGGGATTTTACCCTCATTTTGAAGAATGTGCACCTTGCCTGAGACAACGTGTTTGTGTTTATCACAAGTCACACCTACCATATATTCATCTTTATCAACTACAATTGAGACGATAAATTCAGGGGGATTGACGCATTGTTTTTTTTCCTCCATAACAGAGCATTTGTCAGGTAACACGTTTTTTGAAAAGTTTTATGTGATATTAATTGATTGTTACGCATTCAATTTAATATCGAGCAAATTGAAATAAGTGTAAAGTTGGCACATAATTTTGACATTGTAATTATTGGTGGCGGAATTCTTGGAACATCCATTTCATATTTTATGTCATTTCTAAACAAATCAAAAAATATTGCAGTAATAGAACAAGCACCTGATGTTGCATTTCATACCAGTGGAAGAAATACTGGAAAAGTTCATGCACCATACTTGTACAATCCTGAAAAGAAAAAGCTCTTTGCAAGAGCAGCGTTTCACGGATATGATATGTGGGAGGAATATGCGAAATTGCACAATTTGCCGTTTAAAAAAGACGGAGTAATTGAGGTTGCTTTAGATAAGAAAGGAACCACGGTTCTTGAAAAATATCTCAAGTGGGGAAAACAAAATGGATTAGATGACAAGGACATTGAAATAATAGATAAATTTGAAATGAAAAAAAGAGAGCCTGAAATAAAATGTGAGGCAGCACTCTATGTACACAGAGATGGGTCTGCAGACTATTCAGTATTTACAAAGCACATAATGAAAGACAGCAAGAGCGAAGGAACCAAATTTCTCATAGACACCAGAGTAACTGGAATAAAAAAGGAAAACGACATGTGGAAAATAACACTGAATGGAGAACATGAGGTATTTGCGAAATTTCTGATAAATGCTGCAGGGGGAGAAGCTGTGGATATTGCACACAATGCAGGAGTTGCAAAAAACTTTACAGACGTACACTTTAGAGGCGAATATTGGAAAGCTCCAGAGGAATATCGCAATTTAACAAAAACAAGCGTATATTCAGTTCCAGAATTCCCAGATTATCCATTTTTGGATCCTCATTGGATAATCAGAGTTGATGGAAGTTGTGAAATAGGACCAAATGCAGTTCCTGTGTTTAGTCCATACGGGTACAACAAAATAGAAAACATCAAGGAGTTCATTCCAAAAATGCTTGAAATGCTTGGCTCAGGTGCAAGAAAAGCAATTTTAGACAAACAGTTTCAAGAACTTGCAATTAATGAGATACGATCATCAATGTCAAAATCCACGATGATTGAGAGAGTCAAAAGATTCCTTCCAAGAATAGAGGCAGATAAAATTACACAGAAAGGTACTGCTGGAATTAGATCATCTGTGATCGACGAAGATGGAAAGTTTGTTCCAGATGTAATTTTTGTTGACGGGGATGCATCATTTCATGTCTTGAATTACAACTCGCCTGGAGCTACAGGAGCATTACCTATTTCTGCACACATTGTAAACCATTTAATAAAAACAGGGATGGTTGCCAGTAAAAATTCGAATGATCAATGTGGAATATGGAAATTCAGCAAGATAATTGAAAAGATTGAGAAATAAGATGGCGCCGGGAGTGATTAATAACATTTTCTGTGAGCACAATGAGTGAAAAAATTACCAATTAAAGTCATAGGAAAAGTTTCAGGTCTTGCTTTCCTGTATTTTCATATTTCAGGTCTCTATAACTTCACAGAACCCAACAACTATATCGTTTTTTATTACTCATTTTTTATTATTATCGTAATAGTTTTTTCAGTTTCATCAAAAAATTTTATTGATTTTAATAATGTACCATTAAGAGAATATTCTTCGTAAGTTCTTGTACCATTGGGTAAAGTTTTAGTAAAATATTCCTTGTCCACACCAATGCCTTTGCCGGATGACCATCCATTATTGTTACTAGGATCAAATGTAATCAATGAAACATCAGGATCAGAACTTACCAACATAAAAATATTCGAAGAAGAAAGAAATATTTTTGAATCATACATTGATTCTGTAAGATCATGTACAATTTCAGTTAGACCATCTTGAGTTTTTATCTCAAACATTCCATGTGTTTTTGGGCTAATTTCATTTATTATAAATAATATAGATAATGATGATATTGCTACGATTATTCCCACTAAAATAATTTTTTGATTCATAGTTATTTCACGTATTTGTTAATAATAAACAAATAAAAAAAGGGGTTAATTTGTTGCGTTGGTTTTCCACTCAACATTTGGTATTGACCAAGAACCCGAATTAGGATGACTGATATTGCCATTCGTTGAGACATAACCATCAGTATCTGTACCAACTAATGCAGTACCAGCGACTGGTGAGGTTACTTAGGCTCTGTTATACACATTAGGACCAGCAGATGAATAATTTGTCATACTAACATACAGATATGGATCTCCTATATGTCCAGGACCACCTATGTTTTCAGTATGATTAGCACTTCCTTAATAACTTCTATATTCATTACAAGTGTTGCCAGATGTTTCGCAAGCAGCCACCCCAGACAAGCAGGATTATCTTCTGAAACATCATTACAAGTTAGTGGTTGTAAGAGAAAAGATTTCGTATAACGTCTACACAGCCAATCTGAAATTAAAGATTATTTAATTTGTGTTACACTGTACCATTTAAACATACAAGATCTAGATAGGGAAGAGAATTACAAATTATATTTTATCTAATGCCAACATGATGCCATAAATTAGGGCCTGAGGTCGTGGAGGACATCCAGGTATGAATACATCAACAGGAACGATGCTATCAATACCCCCTGTCGTTGCATAGTTTTTTCCAAATATCCCACCACTACATGCACATGCACCAACTGCAATTACCAACTTAGGTTCTGGAGTAGATTCATATGCAATTTTTAATGCCTTTTCCATATTTTTTGATGCAGGACCAGTAATTAATAGAAGATCAGCATGTCTTGGAGAAGCTACAAAATGCATTCCAAACTGCTCTATGTCATAAATTGGGTTGGTTAACGCAGAAATTTCAATTTCACAGCCATTACATGAACCTGCATCAATTTCCCTAATTGCCAAAGATCGTCCAAATGTTTTGTTAATTTTATTTTTTAATTCATCTCCTATTTCCTCATATGTTTTTCCAAACGGAACAGATTCAGGAAATACTTCAAGGAGATGATTTTTTCTTTTCTTTGCCATGTCAAAATTATTGGATATTTTAATTAATTTTGGAGTCTCTTGCTGACAATTTCCACAGAAAATACATTTTCCCACATCTAAAGAAATTGATTCAGGGGTATTTTTGTACGAAATAGCATTTGTAGGACAAATGTTTTCTAAATTCTGCCCAATTTGTGAATTTAATACAAAATCCTTGTCAGGATCTAAAGAAATTTTTCCTCTGAAATTTTCTGGAATCATATCATTAGATTGTAATATTTTGTCAAATGTTACTTTGTTCCATGATAGAATATCCCTTTTTTTAATTTTATTTTGATTATTTTCTGTCATAAGTCATTCCCTGAATAAGAAAAATCAAAACTCTTGTTAATTACTGGAAAATCAGGAACAATATTGTTTAAAACTGCATGTTCAATTATAGACCAGTTTGCAAAAGAAGCAGTTCTAATTTTATACCTAAAAATAGAATTATCTTCGCCCATCATAATCCAATGTAATGTTTCCCCCCTATGGGATTCAACATATCCCAAACCAGAAGAAAAAGGAGTTAATTTGGACTCAAGTGGAACATTAATTTCTCCAGTCTCTAAATTAGATATAGATTTTATCAGTTTTTTTGAATATCTTAATTCATCTACTCGGCTCATAAATCTAGATAGTACATCCCCGATTCGTTTTTGTAATTTTACTTGGTGTTCCATGTATGTTCTAGGTGTTTGTTCAAAATTAATTGACGAGTAATATCCATAGGGATGATTTTTTCTAGTATCTGTATCTATACCAGTACAGATCGAAGAAAGTCCGACAACTCCTAAATCATTTGCTGTTTGCTTTTCAATAATACCTGTGTTTCTTAATCTGTCAATTACTGATGAATTTGATTGTATGTGTTCCAGAATCTTTTCAAAATTTTGAAATATGTTATCTAACATCGAATGAATGTCTACTAAGGATGTATTTGAAATATCTATTTTTACTCCACCTATTTGATTGACTCCAAATAACAATCTACTTCCAGATAATTTTTCATTTAACTGCATCACGTATTCTTTTAATATTTCTAATCTTGAAGCACCATATGAAAATCCAATATCATTTAAAATACCACTCAAGGTTCCAAAATGATTGTAAATTCGTTCTAGTTCTGCAAACAACAATCTTATCTGTTTAGCTTTTTCGGGAATTTCTAATTGGGAAATTTTTTCTATGGCTTGGCAAAATGCCATGGAATTTGCAACACTCTCATCACCAGAAATTCGTTCGGATAAAAATACAACGTTATTGATTGACATATTTTCTGCAATTTTTTCAATTCCTTTATGGGCATATCCAAGACGTGTTTCCATGTTTACTATATTTTCACCAATAACACTAAATCTAAAATGACCCGGCTCTATTATTCCTGCATGTATTGGTCCTACAGGTATTTCACAAATCCCATCTCCTGTGATTGGCGTGAATTTAAATTTTCTAGGAGTGTAATTCAATTCGGTATTTGCATGAAAATCTTTTCGTAATGGGAAAATATTTTTCTGAAAATCATGTAAAAGTAAGGGTTTAAGAGTTGTGTCCCCTTGTGTTTGGATTCCAAACATATCATTGATTTCTCTTTCATATTTTATCGAGGATGGAAATACATCAGATAAACTAGGAAAATAGGCATGTTTTTTATCAATAAATAGGATTACAAAAAGAAATACATCATCTGTATCAGAGCCTAACAGGTATCGTAAACTAAATGCATGATTTATTTTTCTTTCATCACAATAAATCATTGTTAATAATCTGAGATTCATGTCTAGTTTCAAAATATTACAAAATTCTATTAATTGAGATGAATCTTCCAATTCTATGTGTATCTCGTTGTTGTTTTGTACGCGTCTTTTAAATTTGAATTCTAGCTGTTCTAGTTTAGACAGGTAATGTTCTATTATTTTATTATTCATAAATAATCACCTCTAAAGCACAATATGTTATAATCAATTGTGCAGATCACCTACCAATAAAATTTGTGATGCATCTTCAATTAATGTTTGCAAGGGTTCTGGAACATATGTTCCCATAACAAATATGATTGATATCAAAATCAGCATTGGGATTATTGAAAGTATTCCAAGATCTCCTTTTTTCATTGTTTGTTTTGGATTTCCAAATACCATTTTAAGTAAATGTTTTCCAAAACCTGCAAATATTATTACAAGAAATAAAATCACCAACATACTTGGAAGAAAGTTTTCAGATTCAAATCCAGAACTTAATACTAAAAACTCACTCATGAAAATATTAAACGGAGGCAGTCCAATTATTGCCAATACACCAATTAAAAATGCAAATCCAGTTATCGGCATTATTCGTATAATTCCACTTGTATCTGAAATCAATTTAGTTTCATATTTTTGAGAAATTGATCCGCTTGCAAAAAACAATAGTGATTTTACAACGGCATGATTAATTATGTGCAACAATGCTCCAAAAATACCAATAACACTTCCAAATCCAATTGCTACTGAAATTATTCCCATATGTTCAACACTGGAAAAAGCTAACATGCGTTTCAAGTCTTTTTGGAAATAAATTGATGCAGCAG
>Ga0210019_1002358_pt1 | contig 18444 bp, 18 predicted proteins | sample CryGeyCG2114_020_2_FD_183969 | JGI IMG/M metagenome (GOLD analysis project Ga0210019, IMG submission 183969) | Groundwater microbial communities from aquifer - Crystal Geyser CG11_big_fil_rev_8/21/14_0.20 (SPAdes) (version 2) | ecosystem: Environmental > Aquatic > Deep subsurface > Groundwater ...
TTATGCAATTGTCCTACGCGAGAAAAATTTGATACAGATCAAGCTACTGTTTTCGAAACAGAAAGTTTTGATGTATTAATGTTGAAATTACATATATCAAATAAACTTCAGCAATGTTTTAATTTTATGACACCATCACAGGAAGACGGATTAATCAGTATATAATTTCAATCTATGCAAAATTTTCATTCTTTTCTCTCCGATAAAGCCGATCCATTCAATGATGAAGAAGGACTAAAGGACCTCGTACAACATATAAATAATCTTGTCCATTTTTGGCTTAAACGAAATATTGAAGTAACGAAACCATGATATACATTTGAGATGGTAGTTGATAGTATCAAAATATCATCTATAACCGATAAAATCGCAAAATTCACTATTAAAAATCCTCATACGAAACTTCGGGAGTATTTTGAATTTTGAGTGAATTTTCTTGAAGAACTTCAAGAAGAAATAAAAATCAGGATAGATGTGATTTTTCATGATAAAGATCCGATGAATATTATTCATTCTTGGCTTCCAGATATTGGATCTGAAAGAATTGTAGAAATTGCCAATATATATTCAAAGGATGTTGCTTATAATGTAAGAGATCAGGAAGAATATAATTGTTTGCAGATATCATACTTTTGAGAAAATGATGTACTACAGACTATAAAAATTCCTAATATTCATAAATGAGAATACATAGGAACCATCGATGGAATTATCTATAAGCTATATATAGACCGAATAAAAATGGTCGAATCTATTGTAGGAAAAAATAATCTGCTTAATGAATAAGCAGATTATTTTTATTTTTAGAGTATTGCCATAAGTATTTCTTCATGGAGAACTTCTTTGAGGTCTATATTTCCTTTATCGATGAATTTTATATCATCGGGAGCAAGTGGATCATACTGCTCTCGAAAGGTACGAGAAATATCCGAGATAGAAACCATATAAAAATCTCATTCGTATTCAACCTCCGTCTGAAGTATTTCGAATATTACTTCAATTCCATCATCAAGGGAGACGAGTTTTAATTGAAAACTCAGAGGTTTTGTAAAAACAATATCTGGATAGAATCCTGGAATAACTTCACCATTGAAGGCGAGTTCCCGAGAATCTCCCGCATAACTACTCAATAAATCTGCGACGTTGAGATGAAACATAGAAAGAAATTAATTAAAGAATCGTATCTTATCAGCACTGGGATGACTCTTGAGTTTTTCAAGAGTTTTTGCTTCAATCTGACGAACACGTTCACGTGTTACTCAGAATTCTTTTCCGACTTCTTCGAGCGTATGAATCTCACCTCCATCGAGCCCAAAACGCATGATGACAATCTTTCGTTCGCGAGGAGTAAGGAAATCGAGCATCTCATAGAGATTTTCTTTCAGAAGTGTAAGATTTGCAGCCTTGTCCGGAGTAAGATATTTATCATCTTCTACAAAGTCTCCAAGAGTCGTATCCTCCTCGCCTCCGACAGGAGAATCGAGAGAGAGGATATCCTGGGAGATACGCATAATCTGGCGTACTTTTCGGATGTCCATATCGAGTTCCAGAGCAAGTTCCTCCATAAGAGGTTCTCGAGCAAGTTCTTGAGTGAGTCGTCGGAAAGTATGAGTAAAACGATTGATTGTTTCTACCATATGAACCGGAACACGAATTGTTCGAGCTTGATCGGCGATTGCTCGAGTTACTCATTGTCGGATCCACCAAGTAGCATAAGTAGAGAATTTGAATCCCTTTTCCGGGTCAAATTTATCTACCGCACGGAATAAACCAACATTTCATTCTTGAATAAGGTCAAGAAGTCCGAGACCACGCCCCATATATTTTTTTGCAATACTTACAACGAGACGGAGATTCGCTTCGGCAAGTTTCTTTCGAGCGTCCTGTGAACCTTTCTTGATGAGACGACCGAGACGTACCTCTTCTTCAGCATCGATGAGATGGAATCGTCCAATCTCATTTAGATACATTCTAATGGAATCATCTGAAATATCAGAAAGATCTATTTCTTGAGCTTTTTCTTCACTCGTATGACCTGGTTTAAATATTTCATCTTTATCGAAACTGTCGACAATTTCGATATTAAGTTTCATAAGACGTGTATAGATTTCATCGAGCTTATCGACATCATCTTCTGCATGGGGCATAGCAGCAAGAAGCTCATCATAGGTGATTTTCCCTTCCACCTTTCCTTTTTTTATAAGGAGTTGAAGATTTTCAGAAAGTCCTTCGAGCAACTCTGCAGGTACGGAAATATCGATGAATTTCTGAAGTCCTTTTCCGACTCGTCTTTTGTCGGCGCTTCGATCGATGGGTACTTTTTTAAGTCATCGTTCTCGTTTTTTTCTTCCTGTTCATTCATCTTCATCCTCATCTTCATCTTCTTCATCTTCATCTTCATCTTCAAAATCTATAAGATCATCTTCCAAGAGAATTAAATCTTCATCTTTAAGTGGAAGTATGTCGTCTTCTACAACAATAACCTCATCTTCATCCTCATCAATATGTATATCATCATGAGAATGATCATCTTCTTTATCATCATGTGTAACCTCTTTTTTTACGGGAATAGCAGTTATTTCTTTTGAAGAAATCACTTTTTCTCGAATTTTTCCGAGATCAAAAATCACATCACCACCGATAAGAGTATTAAGATCTATCTCTTCTATGTGACTTACATCTTTTTTAGAATCCTTTTTTGACATTGTTGATAAGGAAAAATATTAAATATGTTTCTTTTAATTAAATTTCACTCCTATTTTTTTCGCTTTTTCTTGGAGTTTATGACGCTCAATCATATATTCTGTACTGTTCGGATCGATATTTTCAAGAAGTATTTTCTTTTCTTGTTCAAAACAGATTTTGTTGAGATAACCAATAAGCTCCAGAAATTTCTGAGTAATAATTTCCTGAGAAAGACTCGCATTATCCTCCTCGATAAAAAGTTCTATGGCAGAAAGGCGATCGAGGTCTATAGCACCGTTATTTTTTCCGGATTCTCTCTCAGAGAGGAGATTTTTAATTACGAAAAAAGAGGGAATAGACATTCCATCCTCGAGAGTATACTGAAATTTCTCTAAAAACAAGTCAAAATAGCCATAAAGTCGCATATATCCTCCAAGAAGTTCCGTTCTTTCAAAACTCGTCTGTTTTTTTACATCTTCAATAATGCGTTTTTCTCGAAAATTCTTGAGTTCGCTATAAAGTACATCAGTGCTTAGATTAAGTATCTTTCCAATCTCTCGAATATAAGCATCAATCTCAATAGGATTTTTGATATGTTTGAGCATTTTTTTAAGCTCTTCCCAGATGGCTTTTTTCCCAGTCATCTGTGTAATATCGTACTTTTTTGCTCACTCTTTTATATAGAAAGCTATCGGTGTGAGTGCTTTTTTCATTTCTTCTTGGAAATCTCCTCCAGATTTTATAAATTCGTCAGGGTCTTTCGCATCAGGAAGGGATATAACATAGATATCAAGATCTTCATTATAGAGATTTTCCAAACTTTTGAAAGTTGCTTCTACTCCTGCTTTATCTCAGTCGAGACAGAGATAAAGTTTTTTGGTGAATCGTTTAATAAGTGTAATATGTTCCTTAGTTAGAGCGGTTCAACTGATACCAACGGTATTATAAATATTAGCCTGATGGAGTGCGACCGTATCCATTTGTCATTCAACAATAATAACACTTTGTTCTTTCGCAATAGTACTCTTCGCGAGATGAAATCCGTAAAGAATCGCACTTTTATTGAAAATATCAGAAACCGGAGAATTGAGATATTTTGGTTCTCATTTGTCGGTAATTCGTCCAGTAAAAGCAACGGTATGACCAGCGAAGTTTGCGATAGGGAAAATAATTCGTCCATAGAATTTATCTCGTCCAGGTCCGACGAAGATTCCGGAATCGATAATGGCTTGTTCGGTAAAACCTTTATCTTTCATTCGAGTAAAGAGCTCGCGAGGATTTCCAGAATAACCGAGACCGAAACGATCGATGGTTTCTCGTGAGATTCCTCGATTCAGAAGGTAATTGAGTTTTTCTTTATTCTCATCCCGAAGGATTTCTTCACGGTAAAAATCGGTAGCGATGCGATACATATCGTAAATATCGCCGGTTTTCTCTCCTCGTTCTTTGTAATAATCGGTCTTGAGTTCCACTCCCGCTTCTTTTGCGAGAATATGCAATGCTTCGGAAAATTCTATTTTTTCCATTTCCATGAGGAATCGGATTGGTCCGCCTCCGTGATGACAGGAAAAACAATAGGCGAGATTCTTGACCGGAGAGATGACAAAGGAAGCGGTTTTTTCGCTATGAAAAGGGCAAAGAGCCTTGTAATTAACTCCTGCTTTTTTCATCTGGACATAACGTCCGGCGAGCTCGACGATATTGATTTTGGATTCTATTTCTTGTGAGATGGACATGAAAGAATCGTGTAGAAATGAATATTTCGATGGATTATATGCGGATTTAGTGAAAATACAACCGCTTTATTCGCTTTTTATGAGAGATACGATATTTTTCTCATTTTCAAATACTCTATTCTCGATAATCGCAAATCCGCTTTCTCGGAATAAACTCTTCAATTCTTCGAGAACGAATCCATGATAGTAGCGATTATGCGCTCCGATTTTAATTCCGAAATTTCCGTTTCATTCATAGTTTTTTTCATACTTCGAAAAAAGGGTTCCTCCCATCAGATTCCAGTTTGTCATCATGATTATTCCTCCTGGTGAAAGGAGTTTTTTTGCTTTCAAAAGCACTTCTTTTCGTTCCTCTTTTGTATGTAGATGGTGAAATGATGCAATAAATACAATGAATTGATAGGAATTTCTGGAAAGCTCACCCATATGATTCATATCAAGAACTTTGAAAACATTCTCCGGATGAAGTTTCCGAGCTTCATGTATCATTCCGGAGGATTCATCGATTCCGATGTAGGAGTAGGGAAGTCCAGAGGTTTCGAGTGTTTCCAAAAACCTCCCGTTTCCACATCCGACATCGAGAATAGATATTTTCCCGGAAGAATGATTCTTTATATATTCCATAAAATACTCAATTTCACCCCATCGGAGATTTTTTCTCGACTCTGAGAATGTAGAAGCGAAAGCATCGTAGGACATTATAATCTCGTAATTTTTAAAATAGTATCGAACCCTCGTTGGATATTGGCAATAGTCGGAGTAATTCCGCAAGTTTCTGATGAGCTACAAGTTCCATGGGAACAAACAGCAATACTCAAATCTTCTCAAACCGCCGAAAGTATATCGTACACGGAAATATCTTTTTTTACGAGTTCTACTCCTCCATATCGTCCTTTGTGCGAAATTATAATACCTGTTTTTTCAAGTTTATTCGCAGTTTTTCGGAGAAACGGCTCTTTTATACCGAGTTTTTCGCTTATCGCATTGATGGTATGGGTTCCAGGATTATGAATCAGGTGCTTCACGAGCAGAAGAGCATATTCTCCAGAAGAAGAGATTTTGAGCATAGGAAAAAGGGTTTATCCAAAATATTTCTTGAGTACATTCGGATTCTTATTCCACTTGGACATAGTTTTGACTCGAAGGAGGATATAGACTTTCTTTTCGAGAATCTTCTCGAGCTCGATCCGAGCGAGCTTTCCAATATTCTGAAGTACCGCTCATTGTTTTCCTATGAGGATATTCTTCTGGGAATCTTTGGAAACATAAAGCATAACGAGTGCTTTTATCATACCGTCTTCCTCCACGAGATCATCCACATCCACGAGGATATCGTACGGGAGCTCTTCGCCGAGCGAGAGGAATATCTTTTCGCGGATAATCTCGCGGATACGGGTTTCCATATCTTGGTCGGTATAATAGTCCTCATCATAGAAAAGCGGTCCGGTCGGAAGTGATTTCTTGATGGTCGCGAGGAGTTCGTCGAATCCGTTTTTGTTTCGGGAAGATATGCAAATCGCATCTTTTCTGGCTTCGGTTGCGTGACCGAGATCGCACTTAGAATAGACGAGAATAACCGGTTTCTTCACTCATTTGAGGAGCTCGCTGATTTTTTCCTCCTCCTGTCCGCGTTGTCTGGAGATATCTATGAATCGGACAATAATATCGGCATCTTCAAGAGCATTCGCCGCCTGACTGTTGATAATGATATTAAGTTCTTCTTTGGATTCATGGATACCGGGAGTGTCAAAAAAAATAACCTGAGATTCCATATCATTATAGATTCCTCGAATGGTTTTCTGAGTCGTTTGTGGTTTCGGCGAAACAGCACTGACTTTCTCATCTATGAGTGCGTTGATGAAAGTGGATTTCCCAGAGTTCGGTCGCCCGATAAGTGCAACATATCCAACTTTTTTATGGATGAGCGGTTTTATAAACTGGGATATATCGAGTTCTGTTGCCATGAATAATGAAAGTTTGATAGGATATTTATAGAGCGTGAGTATATATATTTTTTCGATAATAACAAAAATAAACTCCCAAACTTTGGGAGTTTATTGTATAAAAAATATTTTTATCCGCCGAGCACTTGGAGTATTTCCTCCAGACTTACTTCTCCGAGAACGAGTTTTATGAGCGCATCGTCTTTAATGGTAATCATCCCATCTCCGATGGCTTGGATTTCTAGTTGTGTTTTGGAAGCGTGTGCGAGAACCATTTTCTCGATTCCTTCGGTCATTTCGAGAATCTCGAAAAATCCAGTACGTCCTTTATGTCCCTTATGACTACATTTTTCACATCCACCCTCGAGAGCCCGGTAGAACATAAGATCGTCCGGTTCGCTCACGTATTTCCCGATACGGGAAAGTACCTTTTTCTTCGTAAGTTCATCGGGTTTATAGGCTACTTTACAGTGTGGACAGAGTTTTCGAGCGAGACGTTGTGAAACGATAAGCCGAAGACTGGAAGTAATGAGAAGCGGATCGATTCCAAGATTCGTGAGACGTTGAAGTGTATTGACGGTAGAATTTGCATGGATAGTGGAAAATACCAAATGTCCGGTAATGGAGGCCTCGACTGCGAGACGAGCGGTTTCGGAATCTCGGATTTCCCCGACCATGATAATATCGGGATCCTGACGGAGCAGACTTCGGAGTCCATCGGCGAAGTTGAATCCGATCTGCGGATTGATCTGGGTATGATTTACTCACTTGATTCGGTATTCGACCGGATCCTCGAGCGTGGAAATATTCTTTTCCTCGGGATCAAATCGAGAAAGCATAGAATAGAGTGTCGTGGATTTCCCCGAACCAGTCGGACCGACGATAAGCACGAGACCAAATTGGTTTTCGAGATGTTTTTTGATTTTTACCATATTCATCGGAAGGACTCCGATAGACCGAAGATCCATAAGTTCACTCTCTTTGCGGAGAAGTCGGATAACCACTTTTTCTCCGTAAATAGTAGGGATAACACTGACTCGGAGATCGACATTTTTCTCACTTGAGGCATCATGATAGGTTGCTTTTCCATCCTGAGGAAGACGTTGTTCATCGATTTTTAATCCTGAAAGAATCTTGATTTTAGCGATGAGCGGAGCTTTTTCGTAAGCGGAAAATCGTCCGTATTCGACAAAACGTCCATCGACACGAATTCGTACGAGAAGTCCGTCTTCTTCTGGTTCTATATGGATATCGGAAGCTCCAAGCGAAAGCGCTTTCGCAAAAATACTATCGAGTTCCACGAGAGTGTTTCCGATAGATCAACCTGTCGTATCGGCGCTTGGCGAATACGTCTTGTTTACGGAAGATAGAGGAGTTCCTTGCATAAGAGCATCATTTTTCTTTCCGATTCATTTGAAGACATCGGTCATTTTTGTGATAGCATCCTGAATTTTTGGAGAAAGAGACATATTTGAAAGTGATTTGTAGAGAGAGGATATAGTCAATATAGCACATAAATTCGATAAACACAAAAATGCGCACCATTTTAGATAAATTACTTTTAATCCTGGAATATATCTTTTCTCACTTCTACTTGAAAAATCCAAAAAAGCACTATACTTTGTCGGTTATATTCTTTTTTTATTTTCATGAAATTTCTCTCTTTTCTCATATTTTTTACACTGCTCGGAGCCGGATATATTGCTTATGTTTTCCCGCAGACTTCTGTAGTGAAACAGGATTTTATAATAAATCGCGGCGATACTTTGGCGAGTCTTCCGAAGAAGCTTTCCATAGAGGCAAATCCCATTTTCTTCAAAATCTATACTCGGTTTGTCGTCAAAAAATTCACTCTTCAAGCAGGAACGTATTCCATAGGGAAAGACACGACTCTTGAACTACTTTTTTCTCAGATTCTTAAAAATCCTATCTCTAAAGATATCACTATCACTTTGCTTCCTGGTTGGAATATATGGGATATAGATGTGTATCTGACAAAAAACGGGATTATACAAGCAGGAGATTTTACTACTTCAGCAGAAAATATATCACCAGAAATAAAAAAAACCTTTCCGTTTCTCAGGAAAGCTACTACTTTGGAAGGATTTCTCGTTCCTGATACCTATCGTATCAGTCCGGAAGCGGGAGCGAATAATATCATCGAGATGCTTCTCGGAGCTTTCAATAACAGAATATACAAGGAGTTTAATTTTGCTTCCAATACCTCATTATACGAAACGATTATTTTCGCTTCCATTCTGGAAAAAGAAGAGAAAAACAGTGTAAATAAACCGATAGTTGCAGGGATTCTCCAGAAACGTTACCGAGAAAAATGGTTTATCGGTGCGGATGCGACCGTTTGTTACGCATATCGTCTCACTATGACCGATTGTACACCCGCTTTTATCGGAGAACATATCTATGATAAAACCGCTTACAATACGAGAAATAGTCTGGATCTTCCGCCGACTCCCATCTCGAATCCGAGCATCGATACTATTTCCGCGACTATCAATTCTGAATCGAGCCCATATTACTATTATCTCCATGATAATTCCGGAAATATCCATTATGGAAAAACCCTAGAAGATCATAATAGAAATCGAGTACTATTTCTCGGAAAATAAAAAAGGTCGTACAAAGTACGACCTGAAGCATATTGTTCGTTATGCTTGTTTTTGCATTGCTCCCGTTTGTTGATTTGCGAAGTGTTGTTCACGACGCAAAGCAAAAATTGTTGGACGAGAACTCGAGCCATGTATATGACTCAATACCGATGGAGGAGGAGTTTGTTTTTGACTCCCTCTAGTAGAAGTTGTTTGATGCATTGCATTTCCTAACATATCCTTAACTCCCTTCTTTTTTGGTTGAACAAAAATTGTATTCGGATTGATTTGTTCCGAAGTGGAGGGGATTATAGCGTTTTTTTCTTGAAGTCAATATTTTCTATCTTTCTTCTAATAGAAGCTTCACGATTTCTATTTTTTCACTTTTTTTCTTCCATACTTTGAGAATGATTTCATCACCGGGAACTTTATCCTTGATGATATCTCGAATCGTGACATTGTTCTCGATTGGAATCCCAGCAGCTTCTATAATAATATCTCCACTTTCGAGTCCAGCCTTGGAAGCAGGAGAATCCACTATGACAGCATCGGGACTATTTATTATAAGATCACCGGAAGTGATATCGATATTCATATTTTTAGCAATATCCGACGTCAATGAAACGGTTCGGATACCGATAAAAGCCCGTTTGATAACTCCGTTCTTTTCTACGGAATCCACGAGATATCTGACTTCTTTTTCCGAGAGAGGAATAGCGAATCCGAGACCAGTCGCATTACTCGCGATAGCAGTATTGATTCCTATGACTTTCGCGTCCAGATTCACGAGCGGTCATCCGGAATTTCCTGGATTGATAGCCGCATCGGTTTGGATAAGTCCAGTCAGAAGTTCGGTTTCATTGGTCCCCATATCTCCTGCTTCGATGGTACGATTCAGTGCGGAAACGACTCAAAAAGTCACGGTATTATTGAATTCTGCAAGAGCATTTCCGATAGCTATAAGAAAATCCCCAACCTCGAGAGAAGTTGTACTTTGAGCGAAATCTACCGGTTCTCGATCGAGGAGTTTTTTCCCGTCCACGTCATAGGTTTGTACGAGAGCAAGGTCGCTCGATGGATCGAAAGCGAGAACCTTCCCTGTAAATTCCTCACCTCATGCAGTAATGATGGTATAACTTGCGTTGGGATCAGAAACAACATGTTTGTTCGTGAGAACAAGTCCATCTTTTGTGACGAAAAATCCCGTTCCGCCACCGACTTTTCTCCGAATAGTTCCCGATGGTTCAAAGAAGAATCCATACGGATCGGTTTTGTAGGTTTGAATTTCCTTGGAGATAACGATACTGACAACCGAAGGAGAGATTTTTTTCGCTACCGATTTTACGCTTGTCTCAAGGTTCCCGAGCGATGGAGTCCCTGTTTTTACATTTTCTTTCTGTGAATTTACAGCGGTATTTTTCGTTCCAGAAAATCCGATTCCTTGAAGGAATATAGTGGAAAAAATCGTTGTAAAGAATGCACAGAGAATAGTCAATATAAAGAGAATATGTGGATTTTTCATATGTACTAAGTTGGAGGGAAATATATGGCTATATTATAAAAAATAGCGAAGAATATGCAAATCGAAAATAGGAATATGGAAATTCGTTTAAAAAAGCAATTTGCTTTTTTATATTTTTTGAGTATAGAATATTTAGTTCACAGTTGTTTTTATACTACATTTTTATCTACAGAACCCGAGAAAATATGAAAGCATCAAATTCTCTCATTGCACTTGATATCGGAGCAGGGAACACTACTTTTGGAAGAGATCTCCGGAGACTCAATCCTCAGATTGGAACAGTCATTTGTGCTGATCCTTATATAGAAAAGAAATATGAAGAATATAACTCGATAGGATTGTTATTAGGGACGACAGTGCATAATATCAGAGTTGCTCTTTCAAAGCTCACAAAGGTTTCAACATCTCGAGAAGTGGAAGAGGTAATCCAAAACTCGAAAAAAGGTGTTTTTAAAGCTATTGCTACCTATGAAAATACCTGACTTCCGGATGAATCGGTAGATATTGTTACACTTAATTCACCACATCCTTTAACTGCACCATCCGGTTCGGATTTTGATGAGTTATCACGAATTCTTAAAAGATGAGGGATATTCTATTTTGGGCATTCCACCGATATTCATCATGCATTCGATGAAGGACAAATGAAGCTTATAGGGAAATGAGGATTTTCTAGAAGCATACAAGAGGCAGTTATGGAGAAACAAAATCTTGTATTTCCTATGAGTCCAGTGATACGTTCGAATGTTAAGACGAAATATTTTCGCGATGCATGATACGGAGCATCTTCCATAAATTATATATATCAGAGAAATTGAGGTCCACGCCTTAATCCAAATTGGAAGGCTTGGATAAAAGAGTAGGAATCAAAGAACCCCCTACTTATAGAAAAATTTGCCAAAAACATATTTTCCCCTATGTTAATTCCATAGTTAATGGATGTATATTCTTATTTTCTCAGTCATTTTTTATGATAATCGCCATCGGAACGACTAGTTCCCCGAAAGTAGCCGGAGTTCAGGAAGCGATCAACGTTTGTCCATATTTTGATGACAATCGAGGAAATATCGAATATATCCTGGAGAAAGTTCCATCCGATGTAGCAGATATGCCACTCTCACTCGAAGTGACGCTTGAATGAGCGCGTAATCGTGCCATGAACCTCCGAAAAAAATGAATCGAAGCCGATTTCTATGTCGGAATCGAAGGAGGAGTCTGGTCGGTACTCAATAAGAAAGTTCTCGGAGGAACTATTTTCATCATCGATAAAAAAGGAGAAGAACACTTCGGAATCTCTCAGGTTATGGAAGTTCCGCCGATCATAGAAAAAATGCTTTACGAAGAAGGAAAAGAACTCTGACCGGCTATGGAAGCACTCAAATGAAGCGTTCACAGCAGGAGCGAAGAGGGAAGTATGGGTGCATGGTCCGACAATATGCTCGTCCGAAAAGATGAATTCACCCTCGCTTTCAAGGCGGCGATCAGTCCATTTTTCAATGAATACTATAAGCTATAAGACTTCAGTAAAATGCGAACTTTGAGTTCAAACTGTACGCTTCCTCGTTCTCTGTACAAGTCGTACAGTTCACTCTGGTACGTAGTTTTCACACAAATTTCATCATTTTTCAGAAGTCTCTGGATTTTTGTGGAATAACTTCTCAGAATTTGCGAATTATTCCAATTTGCGATATACTTATTTCGTATAAGTATTCCATAAATAGCGAATATGCTGTCAAAAAAGACACAAACCGCAGCCGATTATGTATCGGATATCGAAAATATGCAACTCCTGAAAATCTCAGGAGTGTCTTTTCGTGAGTTTCTATTGGAACACAGACGATTTCCTATTATTGCTATAACTGGACAATCCTGAGTTGGAAAAACCACTTTTACGGACATTCTCATAAATAGTTTGACCGAACGGCTGAAATCGGATTTTCCTCTCTTGCCTCCAAATGTAAAAAAACTCACGGAACTTCCTCAGATGAGTCCGTATCTTCCTATTATTAAAGCTTCTTCCGATGGTCTTTCCGACCAAACTCTTTGGGAGAAAAATCAGGAACTTTTCCGTGTGCTCGATGAAGCTATTCTCACAAAAGCTTCCCTTGAATCAAAAAATTCGGTAATCGTTATGGACTTTTCGATTATTCAAGTACTCGTCTATGCTCATATGAAGATCAAATGAGCGTCAGGAAAAGACTTCGTCCAAACATTTAACGAATCTTTCAAAAATCTGCCGAAACCAGATTTCCTCGTCCATATAACCGCCGAACCAGAAACGGTTCTCGGACGGCTTGAAGCCCGATGAAGTTTTATCGATGAACAGATTCAGAAACATACAGAAGAACTTCATAGTTATTACAGCGAAAACGGGAGGGATTTTCTCGGAGAATACTACAAAGATACGCCTATTATCCGAGTCCACACCGATAATCTTGATCTCGTGAACAGTATCGGTGACAAAGCGCTCGCCACAAAAGAAGCAGTAAACGAAACTCTTATGCGAATCGCAGCGTAAAATTCTACAATAGAAAAATTTGCCAAAAACACAATTCTCCCTATACTGCTTCGTGTAACAAAGGCATTTGAGCGACTATCAATCGCGAGCCGAGAGTAGAAATCCGCCACGGCGGACAGTAGACCTCTCCGGGAGTTCCCGTCATAGAACACAAATTAAGTACCCGCTTTCCGGTGGTACCTTTCGCCTCGGCGAACCGAAAGCATCCATATTTTATAATGGGTGCTTTTTTGTATGAAAAAATACTGTACACTTAATACTATTATGCAAGCGGGACTTCTTGTATTTACAACAGCAGGATTTCTCCTTATGTCCATGAAGATGCCACAATATGGGCTCATCGTGACACTCATCGCTCAGATATTTTGGATTTATTCTTCCTATAAGGTCTGGAAAGAGGCGGGGCAGATTGCGATTTTCATCAATACTATCGCTCTCACGATTATATTCGGATATGGAGTTCTGAACTATTGGGTGTTATAGAATTTTAATTTTTTAATTTCATTTGTATGGCTCCATCGAGACATCAGATAATCTTCATCGGAGGATGAGAGGCTTTCGAGAACGAAGAGGCATATCTTCGGTTTCTAGAAGCGGAGGATTATGATCCGTATGTGAAATATTCAAACTGGAAAAAGTGGCTCGCAGACGGACTCTCTGATCGATTCGAATCGTTTTCCCCGACTATGCCAGCCAAACAAAATGCATTTTATCCCGCATGGAAGATATGGTTCGAGAAACTTTTCCCATATCTGAACGATGAGAAACTCATCATAATCGCCCACTCGCTCGGCGGGATATTTATCGCCAAATACCTGTCGGAAAACGCTTTCCCGAAGCGTCTCGCACAACTTCATCTCGTCGCTCCGGTACTCGATAACGAGTGACTCGTCGGAGAATCCATCGCAAGCTTCGCTTTCGACACGACCAAACTTTCCCGACTTACTGAACAATCCGACGAAATCCATATCTGGAGCTCCGTAGACGACCCAGTCGTACCATGTTCCCATTCCGAAAGATACCACCAAGCAATCGAAAATTCCATCCTTCACACATTCGACACCCGACAGCATTTCTGAGGTCAACCATCGTTCGTGGAATTGTTTTTAGAAGTAGGGAAGGTGTGTAACTAACTTTTAATTCTTATTTTAAATATGACCAGTCCAACCATTACTTCTATTTACTCGAGTATCCGCCAAAAAGTTCCACATACCGAGTTCCTTCCAGATAGACTTGTGTTTCATATACAAAAAGCATTGGAAAGAAACAAGTTTTTTGGAGAACGAGCTACTCTTCTTAGAAACTGAAGAAATTATAGTATCTCAGAAGAGATTCCTCATCAAATCCTAGATGAATGAATTTGAGACTTTCTTGAATCAGAACTACAAGTAGAAAGAACCAGATTTACTATGGATAGGATTATTTCCTTATAGTGCAGCTTTTTTAGATTTCTAACATTTCCACTTCTATGTCATTCCCACAAATCAATTCCCGTCAGTCCTTTGCAGCTCTTGAACTTGAGACGCTTGCGTATTGGAAGGCGAATAATACTTTCCAGAAATCACTCGAAATCCGCGAGGGTGCTCCGGAGTTCAATTTCTACGACGGTCCTCCGTTTGCGACCGGGACTCCGCACTATGGTCACCTCTTGGCAGGTACTATCAAGGATGTCATCCCACGATACCAGACTATGCAAGGCAAGTTCGTAGAGCGACGCTTTGGGTGGGATTGTCATGGTCTCCCGATCGAAAATATCGTCGAGAAGAAACTCGGAATCTCCGGAAAGAAGGATATCGAGGATAAGGTTGGAGTATTCGAGTTCAACGAACAGTGCCGTGCGAACGTGTTCGGATACACGGATGTTTGGCGACAGACCGTCGAACGTATGGGTCGATGGGTGGATATGGACAACGATTACAAGACCATGGATACCGACTTTATGGAGTCGGTTTGGTGGGTGTTTAAGAGTATCTACGACAAGGGGTACGTATACGAATCGTACCGAGTCGTACCATACTGTCCACGCTGTTCCACTCCACTCTCCAATTTCGAGGTAAATCAGGGATACGAGGACAAACAAGATAAAGCAGTGACGGTGAAATTTAAAGTGAAAAATGAAGAAAATACGTATATCCTCGCTTGGACTACGACTCCTTGGACGCTTCCAGCGAACCTCGGACTTGCGGTTAAAAAGGATTTTGATTATGTTAAAGCAAAAGTATTTTCTGGAAAATGGGATAAATTTTGAAAAGCCCAATATGAAATACATATACTATCTAAAAAAATATATGAAGATGCAATTAATAATAAATGATCTTACAAAGATGTTTATAATGGAGCTTTAGATGAAATTCCTGATTGATATGAAAGACCAATAATAAATGAGCATGATATTAGTTTTGTAAAAACATATAAATGAACTCAGCTTGTTTGATTGGAATATGAGCCGATATTCCCTGATTTTATTACACAATTAGGAACCGTTTCCGATGATGTGGTTCTCGGGGAGAATGCGTACAAAGTAGTACCCGGGCACCATGTGACAACCGATTCCGGAACCGGAGTCGTACATATCGCTCCTGCTTACGGTATCGACGATTCGGAAATTGGACAGAAAGAAAAGCTCGGATTTATCTCCCATATCGATGCCATCGGTCACACAACGGGACTTCTCTCTGATAACGACGTATATGTTTTCGACTTTAACCAGATTGTCATTGATCGGCTCAAAGCCGAGAAGAAGCTCATCCATATCGGAACGATTGACCATTCGTATCCGCACTGTTATCGTTGTCATACACCGCTCATTTACCGTGCGATTTCCGCTTGGTACATAAATGTCGAATCTCTTAAAGATCGAATGATTGTAAATAATCAAAAAGTAAACTGGATGCCCGACAACATCAAGGATGGTCGATTCGGGAAATGGGTGGAAGGGGCACGAGACTGGAATATCTCCCGAAACCGTTACTGGGGTTCTGCGATTCCAGTTTGGAAGAGCGAAGATGGAGATATTATCGTCATAGGTTCCGTAAAAGAACTCTATGAAGCCAATAAAGAATTTGGGCAGATTTTCGAAAAAGATGGAAAATATTTCTACACCGATTCCAAACAACCCGTCGACCTTCACAAGCATTTCGTCGACCAAATCAAACTTTCAAAAGATGGAAAAACCTATATGCGAATTCCAGAAGTTCTGGATTGTTGGTTCGAGTCTGGGTCTATGCCATATGCGAGCAAACATTATCCGTTCGAGCGAAAAGCTGAGTTCGATGAGATATTTCCAGCGGACTTTATCGCCGAGGGACTTGATCAGACTCGTGGTTGGTTCTATACACTTCTTATTCTTGGGACGGCGCTCTTCGATAATACTCCATTTTTGAATGTTATCGTAAATGGAATTATCCTCGCGGAAGACGGACGGAAAATGAGTAAATCGCTCAAGAATTATCCAGATCCACTCGAACTCGTCGAGAAGCACGGAGCCGACGCACTCAGGTTCTATCTCCTCTCATCTCCGGTTGTAAAAGCCGACGATCTCCGATTCTCGGAGGCGGGAGTTGAGGAAGTTGTGAAAAAAGTATTACTTCCACTCTGGAATACGTACAGTTTCTTCACAACATATGCCAATATTGACGGTTGGACACCATCGGGAACTCGCATCACGATGATGCGACACGGTGAAACGGATGCGAATGCAGGGAAACGTATCTCCGATGCTGGAGAAGTTTCTCCACTCAATGAAACCGGACGAAAACAAGCACAAAAAGCCGGAGCTCAGATGAAAAAAGAAGGTCGAAATTTCGATATTATTATCGCTTCGCCAGCTCTTCGTACACAGGAAACAGCTCGGATAGTCGCAGAAGAACTCGGATATACCGGTGAGATTATCGTTGTACCAGAACTTATCGAACGAAATGCGGGTGAATGTTCTGGAAAGAGCCATACTGAAATAGAAAACTGGTACAAAGAAAAAACAGGAAAGAATCTCGATGGACCGTATCATTATAGAGCTGCATACGAGCACGGAGGAGGGGAACACGAGGAGAATCATCAGACACGTGTGGAATGAGCTATTAATGATATTCTCGCAAAATACCCAGGGAAACGTGTATTGGTCGTGGCTCACGGTGGAACATCCCGAGCTTTCAATATTCATTTCTTCAATCTTTCTATGGAAGAATGATACGGTCGGGATGGACGAATTGATAATGCCGAATATAGGGATTTTCTCTCTGTACCGCTTACAAATAATCTCGACACTTGGATTGTTTCTCGACTTAATCGACTCACAGCGACGGTCGCTGGAGGATTCGAATCCTACGATCTTCAGATTCCGACTCGTGCGATTACGGAATTTATGGATGATCTCACGAACTGGTATGTTCGTCGTTCCCGACGTCGTTTCTGGAAATCTGAGAACGATGGAGATAAGTTTGAGGCGTACGAGACACTGTATCACGTACTCACGACGCTTACCAAGGTCATGGCACCGATTACCCCTATGATATCCGAAGCGGTGTATCGTGGACTCACTGGTCACGAATCCGTACATCTTGAAAGATTCCCAGAATTTACACGAGCTCATATGTTCGATTCTCTCGAATCCGATATGAAACAGGCACGGGATATTATTACTCTCGGATTGGCGCTTCGCGGTCAGAAGAAACTCCGTGTTCGTCAACCGCTCGCATCCATTACCATCGGTGAAAATCTGAGCGAATATTTCCAGGAAATCATCCGTGAAGAACTCAATGTGAAAGAAGTGAAAATCGAAGATATGTCCCACGTAGCTCGCAAAATCTGTAAACCGAACGCCAAACTCATCGGACCACGATTTGGAAAAGCCGTGCAGGACGTGATTATCCAAGCAAAATCCGGAAACTTCCAGGATCTCGATAATGGACGAATTCAAGTCGGAGAATACGTTCTCGAGGCAGGAGAATATGAAATCGCCTACGAACCACTCGATGGAGTAACGCTTGATGTTATCAGCGGAACTGGAATGGTTATCGCAATGGATACGATTATCACCGAAGAACTCGAACTTGAAGGATACGCTCGTGATCTCGTTCGAGTCATCCAAGATCTCCGAAAGGATGCTGGATACGAAGTTTCTGACCGAGTACGAGTCGCTCTCCATGGAGAAAAGATGGAGGAAATTCTTGCGCTTTTTGCAGACTACATAACTTCGGAGACACTTTCCGTCATCGATGAGAATCTCGTAGAAGGGGATATCTCCCGTGAGATAGATGTGGAAGGAATTATAGTGAAGGTTGTGGTGAAGAGATAAAAAACAAATTAAAATGGCTTAATAGACATTTTCTGGTAGGTTTTTAATCCAATTTGGAGCATAATAGAGCGGTTTATCCGCTCTATTTTAAATCATATGATTAAAATCTGTCCAAAATGCAATCAAAAACACATTCAGAAA
>Ga0210019_1002362_pt1 | contig 18426 bp, 15 predicted proteins | sample CryGeyCG2114_020_2_FD_183969 | JGI IMG/M metagenome (GOLD analysis project Ga0210019, IMG submission 183969) | Groundwater microbial communities from aquifer - Crystal Geyser CG11_big_fil_rev_8/21/14_0.20 (SPAdes) (version 2) | ecosystem: Environmental > Aquatic > Deep subsurface > Groundwater ...
CATCTCGCCGAGCTCGTCGTAGAGGCGTCCGATCTCCGGCCACTTCCTTGCCGCTTCGAGTGCGGCTGGGCCGTGGCAGTCGAGGAGGAGCAGGTCCTCCGCCGACGCCGTTGTCACCGTACTGTACGGCACGCCATCGGCCAAGGCCGAAGCGCGCAGGAGCACGGCCGGGGTGGTGATCTGCTCGGCATTCGGGCCGAGCATGAACACCAATGCCCCGAGAACGAGTCCGAGTTGAAACAACTTCCAGACAATGAAGCGCTCTTTAGTCATGCGCCTCACCTCCCTTCAGTCCATCAGTTTCAAGCCGACAGACTATTTTGGATAGGTAGGATAGTTAAAACCTGATTTCAGTTGTAGGGTCCAGTTGATTAGATACGTTCCGAGGCCTTGCCTCGTCTCTCTTGGCTGGCTGCCAAAAGAGGTCTAACCTACGCTAATGTCAATGGTATCATATTATATGGTTCTTGTCAAATATGAAAACAGCTCTGCCTTTTCCTTATTTCCGTCCTCGATGAGCTGTTTTTATCCACAGTATCAGACCACACACTCACCGAACCATGGCTCGTAAAAGCACAAAACACGGAGCACCTGCCCGCAATGCTACGCATAAGCGTTGCAGGCGGGCAAAAACCAAAGGCGCCAAGTCCTGTTTAGTAGCCTTGCTACTAAACAATGGCACGTAGAAAGGTACGGCGGTGGTGCGGGCACGGTCCGTGCTTACGCAAGGCCTCATAATGCGCACTGGTGCCATACCCTTTGTGTCGCTCAAAACCATAGTGAGGAAACTTACGCGCGAGACGCACCATGTGGCGGTCGCGCGTTACCTTGGCGGCGATTGAGGCGAGAGAGATGACTGGATCAAGAGCGTCACCACCAATAATCGTCTGCTGAAAACAATAGACGGCCGGGGCCCGCAGGAGACCGTCGAGTCGCACCTCGCACTTATCGGGGTCGAGCGCGAGCCCCGCAAGCGCCCGAGCGACCCCCCGCCGCACGGCAGAAGTGATGCCGATGCGGTCTATCACCCGCGCCGACACCATGCTCACTCTTGAGCGGACAACCGCTAATTCTGTTATGGTCATGAAGGTGTGCTCCCGTTCGCGCTCCGTCATCCACTTCGAGTCGGCAACTCGACATTCGCCAAACAGAGACGAAACTGTTCTATCGGTTACAATAGGAATAGCAACCACGCCAACCGCCACTGGCCCGGCAATAGGACCGCGCCCCGCCTCATCTACTCCAACTAGCCATTTCTTCATTTTTTAAGTATACTTCATCTGGAAAATCACAGACACAGAAGGAAAAGGAGACGCCGTGGAAAACAAGACCCCAGCCTCAAGTCAGTTGCGCGCGATATACACCCGAAACAGAGCGCTTCTCTATGAGGCGCTCAGGGATCAACGAGCACCAGCCAGCAACATAGTGGCCTATGGCCACATTGTTCGCGAAATGGAGAAGAGGTACTCGAACCTTCCTCACGAGCAGGAGCCTCCAACCAAGACAGCACGGCCTCGTCTCCGTTGAATGAGTGGCTATAACCGCCACCTCTGCCCGGTCCCCGCGACCGGGCTTTCTCTTGCCCGAAAACAGTTATCCCCAGAGACAAAATTGGTCTGCTATAATGGCGACTACGCAGAGCACCAGCCCGAACGACTCGGTCGTTCATGTCGGGCGGACAGAACCCCAAGTACGGTCGCAAAGCACAAAGTCCCAAAGCACAAGACTCCAAAGAATACAGATGCATTTTTTGAAGTTTTGTGTCATTTGTGCTTTGTGTTTTCTAAAATATGTCCTTCGTCCACCTCCACACCCACTCCCACTACTCGCTCCTCGACGGCCTCTCCAAAGTGGACAAGCTCGTCCGCCAAGCTAAGGAGTTTGAAATGCCGGCCCTCGCCATCACCGACCACGGCAACATGTACGGGGCGATCGAGTTTTACATGACAGCCAAAAAAGAGGGGGTGAAGCCAATCCTTGGCCTCGAGGGTTATGTGGCCAATCGCACCCGCTTTGACAAAGTGCCCGGGGTAGACAACAAGCGCTACCACATTACGTTGCTTGCCAAAAACTACACCGGCTACCAAAACCTGCTCGCCCTCGTCACCAAGTCCCACCTCGAGGGCTTTTACTACAAGCCTCGCGTGGACAAAGACCTCCTGCGCGAGCACGCCGAGGGGCTAATCTGCCTATCCGGCTGTCTCGCTAGCGAGCTTGGCCGAGCCGTCAAAGCCCAAGACCGCGAGGAGGCCCTGCGCACCATTGATGAGTACCGCAACATCTTTGGCGACGATAACTACTTTCTCGAAGTCATGCACCACGATAAAAACGAGGGGGTGATGGCCCAGAGGCGGGAGGTGATAGAGCTCGCCCGCAAGCTCTCGCTCCCGCTCGTGGCCACCCAAGACTCCCACTACCTCTGTGCCGACGACCAAAAGGCCCACGACACACTCCTCTCTATCCAGACCGACGCCACCTCGGCCGATGCCAACAAGTTTAACTTCGGCGACGACGACTACTCATTTATAGACACCGCGAAGGCATCCGAACACTTTGGGGATGTCCCCGAGGCGATTGCTAACACCCAGCGCATCGCCGATATGTGCGATGTGGAAATTGAAATCGGCAAATTCATTTTCCCGGAATACCAGATCGAATCCGGCCGCTCTGCCGACGAAGAGTTGGGTGCTCTTGCCATGGCGGGCATTGAAAAGCGCGGCCTCACCGGTCGGGCCGACGTTCTCGAGCGCCTCGACTACGAGCTCGACATCATCAAGGGCAAACAGTACGCCGCCTACTTCCTTGTCGTGGAAGACCTAATCCGCTACGCCGACGAGCATGGCATATACACGAACATCCGCGGTTCAGTGGCCGGAAGCATCACCACCTACCTCCTCGGTATCACCAAAGTGGACCCCATTGCGTATAAGATTCCTTTCGAACGCTTTTTAAACCCGGAGCGCCCCTCCGCGCCGGACATAGACATGGACTTCGCTGACAACCGACGCGAAGAGATGCTCGACTACGCGAAGATCAAGTACGGCGCGGACAAGGTGGCCCAGATCGGTACCTTTGGTACCATGCTGGCTCGCGGCTCGGTGCGCGATGTCGCTCGCGCCCTCGGCTACCCTTACGGCGTGGGCGACCGCATCTCAAAGCTCATCCCCCTTGGTTCCCAGGGCTTCCCCATGACCATTGAGCGCGCCCTCGAGATGGAGCCGGAGTTGAAAAAAATTTACGACACAGAAAAGGACGCCAAGGAGATTCTCGACCTGGCCCGCAAGCTCGAAGGGTGTGTACGCCACGTCTCCGTGCATGCCGCCGGGGTGGTCATCTCGCCTAAGCCGCTCGTCGAGTACACTCCCCTGCAGTACGACCCCAAGGGTGGCAAGATTATCACCCAGTACGACATGTACACCGTGGGCGAAGAGGGCATCGGTCTCACCAAGTTTGACTTTCTCGGCATTCGCAACCTCACTATCCTCGCCACAGCGGTGGCCCTCGTGCAAGAGCATCGCGACATCGCCCTTGATATCGAGGCCATCCCCATTGATGATGCCAAGACCTTTGCTATGCTCGCGCGAGGCGAGACCATGGGGCTCTTCCAACTAAATGGAGACGGTATGACTAAGTGGTTGACGGAGCTCAAGCCCTCAACCATTCATGACATTAACGCCATGGTGGCTCTTTACCGCCCGGGGCCGATGCAGTTTATCCCCGACTACATCAAACGCAAGCATCACCCTGAGCTCATCACTTATATGGATCCGGCTCTTGAGCCAATTTTGAGAGCGAGCTACGGCATCCTTGTTTACCAAGACGACCTGCTTATCATGGCCCACGACCTGGCCGGCTACTCATGGGGCGAGGTAGACAAGTTTAGAAAAGCGGTAGGCAAGAAAATCCCGGCCCTCATGGCGGCCGAAAGAGAGAAGTTCATCAAAGGATGTGTTGCTCATTCGAAATGGCCACAACAAAAAGCAGAGGAGGTGTGGAACTGGCTGGAGCCCTTCGCCGCTTACGGCTTCAATAAAGCGCACTCGGCCTCTTATGGCCTCGTGGCCTATCAAACGAGCTACCTGAAAGCGAACTATCCGGCCGAATATATGACAGCTGTACTCACGGCGGAATCGGGCGACGTAGAGGAGGTGGCCCGCGTCATCGAAGAGTGCAAGAGAATGAAAATCCCCGTCCTCGCCCCCGATATCAACAAAAGCTTCGGCGACTTCACCGTCCTCAAGGCTAGTATAAAAACTGATAAGCGCGAAGCGCGGGATGAAATCAGCACGCGCGAAGCGCGGAAAGGAGGCTCGGAAACGAATGCGGTTCTAAGCACAAGTATAGAAAAAACTGATACGCACGAAGTGCGAGATGAAATACGCTTCGGCCTCTACACCATCAAAAACCTCGGCAAGGAGATCGCCGACGCCATCATCGCTGAACGCACCGCAAACGGGCGCTTTGTCTCGTATGCGGACTTCCTAGACCGCGTGCATCATAAAAACTTAAACAAAAAATCCCTTGAATCGCTTATTAAAGCGGGAGCGCTGGACGAGCTTGGCGAACGCGGAGAACTGCTTTTCAATCTGGACGATGCCCTTGATTACCATCGTGAGGGCATGAAGGAGACCAACCAGTCTTCGCTCTTCGGGCTCATGGAAGACACAAAGAGCGTCCCCACCCTTTCCCTGAAGCCTTGTGAGCCGGCCAAGATGATGGAGCGCCTCGCCTGGGAAAAAGAGCTTCTGGGTCTCTATGTTTCCGGTCACCCTCTCGAGCGCTTTCGCCATAAGTTTACCCGAGCGGAAAAAGATGTCTCCGCCGTCAAAACCGGGACGGAAGGTTCGGTTGTAGTTGTAGGAGGCATGATAGAAAGCGTAAAAGCAATCATCACCAAAAAGAATGACCACATGGCCTTTCTGAAGTTGGCCGACTTCAGTGACTCCATTGAGGTGGTGGTCTTCCCCAAAACGCTCTCCGACTACAAGGAGCTAGTGGTAGCCGAACAGTGTGTGGCCCTGCGCGGCCGACTCTCTTTCCGCAACGGTGAGCCGAGTATCGTGGCCGAGGCGTTCAAATCTCTCGAGGCTGATGTTCGCGGAGAGGAAAAGCGCACTGACGCGGACTAGTTCAGAAAATGTACCAGTGCTTTAAATAAAAGTACCTGGTACATTTTCTGAGCACTTGACGGGCTTTTTTAAGGAGCTATACTCACCATATGGACCTGTTCAAAAAAACAACCGCGACAACAACGACCACCGCGACTACTTAGCGGGAGTTCTTGTTGTGCGCCACAGGAGCTCCCGCGAGGGGCTTTTCTTTTGCAACGTTTGGAGTTTTGTGTTTTGTGCTTTGTGCTTTGTGCTTTGTGTTTTAATACCCTATCGTGCTTTACTACTCATCATACAAAAGCATTATTATGAAAAAAGAAGACTCTGACCATCTAGACCATATCCGCCACACTCTCGCCCACCTCTTGGCTTGGGCAGTGCAAGAACGCGACCCGTCGGTCGAGCTCGCCATCGGGCCCACCGTCGAGCATGGCTTCTACTACGACATGCTTCTCTCGACTCCCCTTTCGGCCGACGACCTGCCCGCCCTCGAAAAGCGCGTGCGTGCGCTAGCGAAGGAAGGCCACACCATGACAGGCCGAGAAGTGTCCTACGAGGAGGCCAGGGAGCTTTTCAAAAGCTCCCCTTTCAAGCTCGAGATGATTGATGAGCTGCATGAAAAGGGCGAGAAGCTGACCGCCTACACTCTGGGAGACCCCACAAGCGCGCACCACTTCACAGACCTCTGCCGTGGCGGACACGTGGAAAACACCAAGGAGATTCCCGCCGATGCTTTTAAGCTCGACAAGCTGGCCGGGGCCTACTGGCGCGGGAGCGAGAAGAACCCCATGCTTACTCGCGTCTACGGGCTCGCCTTCGCCACCAAAGTGGAGCTCGACGAACACCTAGCAATGCTCGAAGAGGCCCAGAAGCGCGACCACCGCAAAATCGGCCGTGAGCAGGACCTCTTTGTGTTTTCAGACTTAGTCGGCTCCGGTATGCCCCTCTTTACGCCACGCGGGGCCACCGTACGTGGCGAGATTGTGCGCTACTCGCGCGAAATGAACGACCGTCTCGGCTTTGGCGAAGTGCACACACCCAACATAAACAAGGGTGAGCTATTCAAAATCTCCGGCCACTACGACAAGTACAAAGACGACATGCTCGCGGTCTCCTCCCAGTATGTGGGCGACGAGATGTTTTTAAAGCCGATGAACTGCCCCCAGCACACCCAGATTTACGACTCTCAACCGCGTAGCTACCGCGACCTCCCGATTCGTTACGCCGACTTTGCCAACCTTTACCGCGACGAACGCCCAGGTGAGCTCTCCGGCCTCGCTCGCCTGCGCTGTTTTGTCCAAGACGACGGCCACATCTTCTGCCGAGAAGACCAGATCGAGGGGGAAATCGGCAACGTCCTCGCGGTCATCAAGGAGGTGCTCGCCACCTACAAAATCGGCTACTGGATGCGCCTCTCTCTCCGTGACCCAGAGCAAAAAGAAAAGTACCTTGGTGGTGACGAAGTGTGGGAACGCTCGGAGCCTATTTTGCGAAAGCTCCTCACCGAGCAGGAAATCGAATTCACGGAAGCCGTCGGCGAGGCCGCCTTCTACGGCCCGAAGATTGACATCATGGCGGTGGACGCCCTCAAACGTGAGTGGCAGGTGTCTACCATCCAGCTCGACTTCAACATGCCCGGGCGCTTCGGCCTTGAGTACACAGACGCGGACGGGGCGAAGAAAACCCCCGTGATGATTCACCGCGCTCTGGTGGGTTCGCCCGAGCGCTTCCTTGGTATTTTAATCGAACACTACGCCGGCGCCTTCCCTACTTGGCTCGCGCCGGTGCAGGTCGCTATATTGCCCATATCCGAGAAGCATCTTGAATACGCCAAGCAGGTGGCGCATTCGCTCAAATCTGCCGACATCCGCGTTGAACTCGACGCCGCTAATGAGTCCCTCGGCAAAAAAATCCGCAATGCCAAGATGCAAAAAATCCCCTACTTCCTCGTCCTCGGCGACAAAGAGATGGGGGCGAATGCGGTCGGCGTGGAATCGCGAGACAAGGGCCAGCTGGGGGCGATGAAATTAGAGCAGTTTGTCGACCAACTCGCGGACGAGATTAGAAATAGAAAATAGCACTAAAAAAATGAACCCACCCAAACAAGGTTCTGTGAATATCTTGATCTCCGTCGTAATTGTCCTACTGCTTATTGGTACTGGTCTCTATTACAAGAACAGCAAAGGAAAGTACCTCCCTGAACAAATTATCGCGACAGAGAACGCGCAAACATACAGAGAGTTGAGTGGAGAACAGGAAAACAACACCGTCCAACCTAAAATAGAAAAAAACATGGATGCCCGTACTCCGGTTTCTGATGAAAAAATCGAGTTAGCTCTTAGAGAATACACGCGCGCGCATCAAGTAGACGTATACTCGACGTGTTATGAAGGTGAATTTGGCCGCAAAGATACGTCGGGTGCCATAATGAATGAGGATTGGAAACCTGTTTATTTTAGCTCTACTTATTTTGACTTCGATAAAGATGGTGTTGATGAAATTATCGTCTCAGGTGAGGCGTGTACCTCTGGTACTGACATTAATCATGTTGATGCTGTGTTCAAGCTGGACAATGACGGTTCTCTCGTAAGCATACCCTTCGAAACAAATCAGGTTGACGAAGCAAATCTCCGAGCGCTAAGCCCAGAATATGTAGGGCAAAGATTGGGAGATATAGGCAATAGTATCATCCATACCTATAGTTACCACAAGCCAGGCGACGTGGGTGATGATGGCACAGGGCGTGTCAGGATTAGCTATGTGTATGGAAATGGGAAGTTTGTATCTCAAGCGGTAATGCAAAATTAATACTCCTGCCTGGGCATACCTCCATGAGTTCCGAAGACTTCTACAAATCCCTCCCCGCCCTCGAAAACTTCGGTGACGTGGCGGACTTTTCGCGGTATGTGCCGGCGCCGAACGAGGTAGTTAAATGTATCTGGCACCCTTAACCTATAGGAGTCGCACACTGTTGCATTTAATTTGTACAAAATGTACACTACTATGATGAAAACCATCTCTACCACAGAGGCGCGTAAAAACTTGAGTGAACTTGTTTACGAGGTACAACGTACCGGCTCCACGGTGGGTATTATGCGTCACGGAAAATTGGAGGCCTACCTGTCCCCGGCCCCGACGTGGAACGAGGAGCTTTCAGATACCACTAATATGGTAACCATGGGAGGCGCTTTTGATTTTCTCCACGAGGAACCGGACAGATACACAGACGCGGACCTTATCGAACGCTATGCATAAGCAACCGCCCATGGGCACTGTAGTCTTGCTCCGTTTCCCTTTCACCGACCTGTCGGGAGCCAAGAGGCGACCGGCAGTGGTTGTCGGCCATGCCCACGGAGGAGACCTGGTGGTCGCGTGCGTGAGTTCTAAATATGAAACATGCGGTCCCTATGATGTTATAACAAAACAAGAAGAAAGCTCCTTTGCTCAAACCGGCCTTCACGCTACTTCTGTAATATGTGTCGATAAATTAGCCACTCTGCAACCTACGATTGCCACCGGTAAACTTGGGGTTGTTTCCAGTAAACACTTTATAGAGATAAAGAAAAAGCTAAAAATGTTGTTCCGACTTTAGACAAGAAAATGTACAGTGTACTTTTTCTAAAAATACCTGATATACTTTCTCTGCATAACTACTGCCCACTGCCTACTCCATACTGCCATGAATCCCGAAGACTTCTACAAATCCATCCCCGCTCTTGAAAAGTTCGCTGATGTAGCGGATTTTTCGAGGTATGTGCCGGCGCCAGACGACTGGTATGTGGTGGTGACCGATATTAAGGGCTCTACTAAAGCGGTGGAGGCGGGAAAGTATAAAGAGGTGAACGCCGTGGGAGCGGCCTCCATCATCGCTGTCTTAAACGTGGCCAAGGAGGTGGACATCCCTTTTGTTTTCGGCGGAGACGGCGCCACCATGCTCATCCCGCCTACCCTTGTCGAAGCCACCAAAGGGGCGCTCGCCGCCGCCCGCGAACTCTCCCTCGACTACTTCGAGCTTGAGCTACGAGTAGGGCTTGTGCCACTTACAAAGATTCCCCCCGAAAGTAAAATCCGCGTAGCCAAGTTTCGGGCTTCGCCCCACTACCATCAAGCCATGTTTGCCGGAAACGGCGTGGTGATAGCCGAGAAACTCATTAAAGACCCGGCTACAAACACCCTGTACGAGGTGCCGGCCGACCACCCAAGCAGTGGGCAGTTTAGAGGTTTTGAGTGCCGTTGGAATGATATCGCCTCCCCGCACGGCGAGACGGTGGCGCTTTTGGTAAAAGTGGTTGCCGGCGACATCAAAGAGCGGGCCGCGCGTTACTGCGATATCCTCGCCGAGATCGAGCGTATCTACGGCAGTGAAGCCGACTACCACCCCATTACCGTCAAACATCTCACCCTTGTTACCCAACCGCCAAAACTAAACACTGAGACCTACATCCGCGCTGGGCGCAAAAGTGGCCGCAAAGGAGATCTTGAGCGCTTTTGGTATCGCACTAAAATTTGGCTCACCGACCTTTATGTCAATCTCGCCATGCGCACTCCTTTCAGTAAAAACGACTTTAATTTGTCCGTTTACAAAAATCTGCTTGTGGCCACCTGCGACTTCCGTAAGTACGACGATGCCCTGCGCATGATTCTTGCCGGTACCCCCGCGCAACGCCGCGAGCTCGAAGAGTATCTAGAAGAGCTCCACCGTGATGGCACGCTCGCTTACGGCACCTTCGCTACCGACCGGGCCCTCATGACCTGTCTCGTCTTCGAGCGCTATGGTAAACAGGTGCACTTCATAGACGGCGCCGATGGTGGCTACACGCGAGCTTCAAAGCCATTTAAGGAAAGACTAAAAAAGCTGTCGGCATAATCTATTTTTGAGGATGCAGTTCCACGGGCAAAAGTTTCGGCCAGCGAACCTCAATCAGACCGTCCAACTGTCTAATGAGGGCGGGAATGTCTGAGAGATTCCACACCTGCTGAAAAGGGACACCGGCCCTTTTCGTTTTTTTCCAGAAAACCGCGGCCTCGCCTTTTCTTTTTAAAATGTCTGTAACTCGGTCTCCCCTGTCTACCATCAAGGCCACTCGCTCCCCCTCCGGCTTTGGGTGGATATAGACATACATCTTATCAACCCCGTCTGCAACCTCTTCAAAGCGCTTAATGCCGTCGGGGACTAGAATAATAATCCAAAGTTTTTTAGAGCCAAAGGCCAGTTTCAATTCCGAATGCCGGCTCGCGTACTCATTCCCTCCGAACGATTCTCGCCAGGCCAAGTCGCCCTCTTTCTGCCAGTGATTTATCTCTCGCACCGAAACATTGTGACGATAGTAGGTCGTCTTGGGATTTTCATTTGGCCTAATCGCTCTAGTAGTGTTGCTTGGCACGGCTTTAACACCATACCTTCTGCGGTAGTACTCCGTGATAGTATCTTTTCCTGACCCGGAAGGGCCGATTAAGACAAGGACTGCCGTGACGCATTTCTACCACTTGCCCGTCAGCAAGACTACCCGCTTACGTGAGAGAAATCTTGCAAACAAAAGCATGACCTTATTCTTCCAATTAGCGACCACGGTCGGCTTTGCCCGTCGCTCTATGGCAGTAAGGGCCTCATCCACCACCTCCTCCGCTGACTGAGTGAGCCACGCTGACGGTTGCTCATGGGGCGCGCCGCCGGCCGCGACATGGAAGTTTGACGCGGTTACACCCGGACAAAGAGCCTGCACATACACCCCACGTCCCTTTTGCTCATACCAAAGCGCCTCAGAAAAGGAAAGAACGAAGGCCTTGCTGGCCGCGTATACAGCCCCCGTCGGATACGGTAGCAGGCCAAGAATCGACGCGACGTTTAAAAGGGCGTCTCCCCTTTCGGCATGTCTAAGGAAAGCATGTGAAAGAGCCACAACAGAGCTTATGTTTAAACTGACAACATTTTCTGCTCTAGTGATCTCCGCCTCGGCAAATGGCTCATACCATCCGGCCCCAGCATTATTGACAAGGAGCGTATAATGCTCGCTTGCGAAGAGAGTGGCAATGCGTTCCACGTCTTCTCCCTTGGTAAGGTCGGCTACTTCGTGACGATGCCCTTCCCCCACCAGAGAAGCGGTAAGCGCTTGGAGTTTCTCCTCGCTCCGCGCGACGGCTGTCACCGTGTAGCCGTCGCGCGCGAGGGCTCGCGCGAACGCCTCCCCGATTCCTCCGCTAGCCCCTGTCACCAAAGCCTTTTTCTTCATTTTGCTAGTATACCCCGACACCAAAATAGATTCAAACACACAACCACGACCCTCTGTCTTCACACAAGAAATCTAAACTCCTTAATTGTTTAGGACTTACGTAGAATGGCGTCTTTGCGAGGTACTCCGAAGCCTGCCTGCGGTAGGCAGGCAATCCAAAATTTGTGAGGCCTGATAATAATCCTGGATTGCTTCGTGTGGGGCGCTCGCGATGACGAAACTGGTTTTTTACATAAGTCCTATTGTTAATAGATTTGGTGTGGGGGTATAACGAGCAAAACTAAAGAGAGCAAACGTCTCTCTAAATCTTTGAGTTACGAAATGTGAGTTTTTCCCTCCCCTGGTCAGGGAAGGAGTTCCTCCCTCTCCTGCCCGAGGAGAGGGTTGGGGTGGGGTGGGAGGGGTGGGGTAGCTTTAGAGCCATACTACCCCCTCCCAACCTCCCCCTGGCCAGGGGGAGGGGCAATTTCGAAATTCACAGTCTAAATAGAACCTGCGGAAATTATCCGCTCGGCGTAGACTGCCACTCTTTTGCCATATGTCTTTTCGTCTCTAATCCAATCGCCACCACAGGTGATGAGCACCAGTTCTTCTTTTCCTTCTGTGCGGAAGATGCGAGCGAGAGGGACGGCATCGTGAGAATAGTGAGCGACTTCGCGAACGACGTAAGAAAAATCCTCGCCGGCGTAGTTCGTAATTATAATAAAGTCACCAATGGCAAGATCGTCCAGATGGTAAAATACAGCCGGTAATGCAAGACTATTGTCTAAATGGCCCGCAAATACTACCGTGCCCGGTTCGCCCGGGGCCGCTCCCCCCTTGTACCAAGCGACATCACGATAAATCCGGCGACCGGAGGGCGTGCCCATATCCCCAGATGCCGTCAGCCCCACTCTTTGCACATTGGTCTCTATTTTCAGAGCTGGAATAGCTAGTCGGACCGGTGTCTCGTCTGCCGGTGGAGGAGGCGGAGGAGTAGGTGGCGCAGGAATCTTTTTCTCAGCTCGGCTCGCCACATCCTCTCCGCCAGCAATCGCCTCTCGTAAAGTAGCGACGAAACCGGTCCGCGGGAGAGTGTATGTAGCTGTCTCTGTGATTACGGCCACCGCCCCTGGGTTCGCGTTTAAAACAGAGCGTCCGAAAGCCGCCAATGAAATACCGACAATGAGGAAACCTGTGGCGAGGAGTATCTTTTTCATGTTAGCAAAGTAAGCTATGTAAAAACTTAGAGGAAAATGCGTGAGACAGTTCTTCCCACGAAACCCCGCTCAGTGGCGGGGTTTCATTAGGTCGCGTTAGTCATCTTTATGCAGTACGACGAATCGTCCAAAGGTACGAGCCACCCAAGATTCCCGCAAGCAAGGCTAGCAAAATCAAGGGTAACATTTCACGCACCCCTCCGCCGGCTCCCGTATTTGGGATACCGGGCAAATCATCTCCGGTTCCCGCCGCGGCGAGTACGGTTACAGCACATGAGTCACTCTGCCCGGCACTCGTAACTGTTACCAAACTCACCGTCGGTGTCCCGTAGGTCACCGTAAACTGCGCGCCATTCGGGTCGGTGATGATTAAGTCCGCCGAAGACCAGGTGTAGGTTCCATTTCCTCCGGAACCAGTGAGTGTCACCGGTTGGCCAACCAAAGTTGTGATAGCTTTCGGGCTACAAGCAACAGGAACGAAGGCCCCCGGAGCCGGCTCGAAGTCATAAGTGGTAAGCGCGGTCGTGGTTGCTCCTGAAGAGAAGACAGCCTGACCCAGAGTTATATTGTCGACATTGCCGACAAAGTTTGCCCAAGGCGCACCACAACCGGACGCAAGCCTAAGAGCTCCAGTACTGTTTTGACCGTTGTTTATAATCCTAGAGTTTGGCTGAGCCGAAAGATAGGCTCCGATAGATTTTACTCCAACCCCCGCAGTAGCACCCGCTATGCCGTTTGCCGACCACCAACCTCCAGTACGAGCGTTCCACTCCTGCCAGATTCCAGACATCACGCTACCTTGCATGGGCAAACCGGTAAGCGAGCTATTCTGGAAGGCCGGCTCGAAGACAAGCTGGTCGTCCACGATGCCATCGTTGTTGTGGTCAATGTTCAGGATCACGTATGGCGCTTGACTACCCTGTCCCGGAGTCTCAATAAAGGTCGCATACCGAAGGTCGGTAATATTTTCCAGGCGCACTCCATTCCAATTCATCTGACCAAGAGCTTGACGCGAGTTGCCATTTAAGCCAACTCTCTGCTCCAAACTTCCAACACCGAGGGGTGTCGTTCCCGGACCCACTTCAAACGCCTGTGCCCCGGTGAGAGAGGTGGCGCTACAGGCATCGGCCTGGAATAGCCATCCCTGTTGTCCGCCGCTGTTCACGTTGACGGTGGCCGCCTGTGCCGGTAGAGCCGCCGTGAGCGAGAGCAAGCCGCCGACCACAAACGTCGCCACTAGGCCACTCAACCACTGTTTTTGTTTCTGTGTGTTCATAATTCACTATAGTATTTAACTGATAAACTGGTATTATCATCGACCTCAAACTCGGCGCCGTGATACAGTCGAGCTTGCGTAATACTTGTACATGATGACGAAGCGCAACAGGCATACTTACCGTCACTCACACAGCGAACACATACTCCAGAATGGTCAAAGAAAACATCTCGGCCAACAGATGACACAGTAAAGACCGGTTTTAATGCCGGTTTATTGAAGAAAACAAAAAAAGTCCGAGATAAGACTGTAGAAAAAGTAAGCACCCTACAGGGCGAGTCCTCTATTTGAAAGACAAACAAGGAGACGTGTCGTAAAAACGTCACACAAGCACGAAATCATAAAGCTGGACTCTTCGGAGTTTCTTGGGGTATTAAGTGTGGTTGCTCCCTCCCCTGGCCAGGGTGAGACTTGGGACAGGGACCCAAGTCGCAAGACCTTTTCAGAGGTTTTCCGAGTACTCGAAGGAAAAGCTCGAAAAGGTGTACAGCTCCTGTAGGGAGGGTTGGGGTTGGGTAGTAGTTGAAGCACATGCCACCCCAATCTACCCCCTCCCAGCCTCCCCCTGGCCAGGGGGAGGGGAAATACCACAAGAAAGTTCGAATACCCGAAAGCTGAAGCACGAAACAAGCACTAAATTCAAAGCTCTAAATATGAAACTGAGTTCTTTTAGATATTCATCATTTAGTGCTTATGATTTGTCTTGTGTCCCGACGCTTACGGTCGGGACCCCGTACTTTCGCCCTTGGCGAAACGTCGGGGCTTCAGATTTCGTGCTTCGTGCTTTATCTGGGGTTCTGTACTCTGTACTCTGCCTCCTTGGGGTGGTCGTTTTTCTACAGTCTCAAATATGCCTATCGATAATTAGCTAGCTCTCGCCGCAAGGCGCGGTGATGTGGGTGCGTTTCAGCAACGAGCGCCCAGAAACGAGGCGAATGATTAAGCTCCTTGAGGTGGCAAAGTTCATGCACTATGACATAGTCCACTAGGTGTTCGGGAAGGTGTACGAGACGATAACTAAAGTTTAAGTTGCCACGAGCGGAACAGCTCCCCCACCGCGAGCGCGTACAGCGAATGGTGACGCGGGCCACCGCGCATCGATAGCGCGCATTCCACCGTACGAGTTTCTCCCACACCAGCACCCGGGCCGCCTCTTTGTGGACATTGTAGTCGCGGCGGCCCAGAGGCGGTAACTGCTTGAGCTCTCGCCCCCGCAACCGTTCAATTGCCGTGCGCACCCAGTCAATCTTTCGCGCAAAAAAACGCTCGGCTTCAACGAGCGATGTTCGTAATGGCACCGAAAGGACAACCCGCGCGTCAGCATGCACCGTGATACGCAGTCGCTTGACCCGTGGTGAATGCCTTAACTCAGGAACCAGGTTGTGGGTATCACCCGCCATTCGTGGCCCGATACTGCAAATACTGCACATGTTCGACCTTGCGCTCTACATACGCTTCTAGATTATCGCCCAGCTCCCGTAAGAGCCTTGAAGCAAGCGCCCCACCGGAAAAGTGTGGTACTACTACGTGGTCGTAGCCAAGCTCGTAGAGGTCGAGAGCATCCTCCACCTGCTCGGCAGTGCCAATCATAAGAGCGTTAGGCCTCACCTCCTTAATGACATCATAAAGTAGCTCATTCGTCTCCCTGTCTGGAATGGTAGACACTACCACCCTCACGCGCGATAGGTCGAGGTCTTGCAGATACTCCACCTCTCCGGCATCTCCGTAGTCTGCCACCACTCCTTGCGCGCAAAGAGTGGTGACTATGTCCGGGTCATAGTCAACCACAAGGTACGGCTCTCCCGACTCTTTCATAAGAGTGATGAAGTCATGCCCAGACCGTCTACAACCAAAAAGAAGCATGCTCGGTGGCGGAACTGTTTCAATCTCGCGCTCGGTTGTGCGATGTCGCTCAAAGATTGAAAGCAGGGGCGCGAGCAGATTATAAAACTTGCGCGAATAGAGAATGAAATAGGTTGAGCCAAAAATGGTAATAAGGGCAACTGCTGTTACCAGTGAAAGTAGCTCTCTTTCTACATGACCGAGAGAAACTCCAAGGGCCACCAACACAAGAGAAAACTCACTAATCTGCGCCACCGTAAGCCCGGTCTCAAAACCGGTGCGCCTGGTGTAACCTAGGGCCCCCATAATTATCATAAGTATGAGCGGATTTCCAATAAGTACAAAAAGTGAAAGAGCGAGGGCGATACCGAGCATTTGCGGATTGGCGAATGTCATATGCGCCCCCAGAGATATAAAAAACAGGACGATAAAAAAGTCACGCACCGGAACCAAGCGCGAATGAATCTCCCGTCGTGAGGGCAGATTGGCGAGAGCTACGCCCGCCACGAGCGCTCCCGACTCAAGCGAGAAGCCCAACTGATGAAAGGCGGCCGCGATGCCCACCCCCCAAACTATGGCAAACAAAAAGAGGAGCTCTTGGGAGCGCGAGAGAAAGCTATGTAAACGAGGGACAAGGAAGTGCCCGACCGCGAAGACAGCCACGAGAGCAAAGAGGCCGGTCGCAATCGCTAACGCAAAGGCTCGCATATCCCCTGCCCCACCCACAAGCGGGACGGCGAAGAGCAAAAGGACGGCGATGAGGTCCTGAACAATAAGAAGACCGACGGCAATCTTCCCATAAAGCGACTCCATGTCTCCCTTGTCCTGAAGAAGCTTTAAAATGATGATGGTCGAACTGAAGGCCAGGGCGACGGCAACGTACAGGGCGGAAATCGGAGTGATGCCAAAAAGGATGGCGAGAGCGTAGCCAATGATGGAAGTGAAGAGCACCTGCCCAACGCCCACAAAAACAGACACCTTGCCGTACTCGCGTATCACCTTCGGGTTCAGATTGAGACCAACCGTAAAGAGAAGTAAGGCCACCCCAAACTGACTAAAAAGCTCGAACGTATCCGGCGCCTGAATGAGGTCAAGAAGCGTCGGGCCAATAATGATACCGGTTAGAATATGACCGATTAAAAGCGGCTGACGCAAAAGGCGCATGAGCATGGCCATTAAAAGGGCAACGCCCAGAATGATTGTAAACTGGAGAAAGAGAGACATGGTAGGAGAAAGCACAAAGCACAGACGACACAAAACTCCAAAATGGCCACGCGGACCAAAATCAAAAAAAATGCTCAAGGCACAAAGCTCAAAAACCAAAAGCGCCAGTTTCTTTAGTATAGCTCCTCGCGAGGTGAAATGGTTGGGGAAAAAAGCGAAAACAGTTACTCTTTTTCGAGGTTAAGGCAGATCGAGTTGATACAGAAATGTCGGCCGGTTTTCGTGCTGGGATCGTCGAAAATATGTCCCAGATGCGACCCGCAAGTGGCGCAGGTGATTTCTGTCCGCGTCATACCGTGCGAACTATCAAGCTTGGTCGTGGTGGTGCCGGGAATAGCATCATTAAACGAAGGCCAACCTTGAAGGCCAGTGGGGCTTTTGGTGGCATCCTCCTGATCGTTCGATGTAAAAAGCGGAGCACCGCATACTTTACAGTGATAAATGCCATCGGCCTGTTTCTGCACATATTCGTCCGAAAAAGGCACCTCGGTCCCCTTTTCACGGAGCACTTGATACTCCTCGGGCTTCAACCGCTTCTTAAGTTCTTCTTCTGTTGGCATCTTTGAGTCATTCATCGTATTGCATTTGGTATTGGTATTGTATTGCATTGCATTGCATTGCATTGCATTTGTCATCCCGGCGCAGGCCGGGATCCAGGTTATAGTAACTCTTCAGCTAAATCATGCCACTCCGGGTTCTCTTCTTCAATGACTTTGAATTACGAAATTGCCCCTCCCTCTGGCCAGGGGGAGGTTGGGAGGGGGTAGGTTGATGATACGTGGCTCAACCACTACCCCACCCTAGCCCTCCCCTGGCCAGGGGAGGGAATAAATCCGAATTTCGTAATTCACAATCAATGAGTCTAATCTTCCATGCTCTTTGCCACTCCTTCATCTGCTTTTCGCGAGCAATCGCAGAAGTGATCTCTCCCACTTCCTCATACCAAACTAGCATATGGACGTGATACTTCTTTGTAAAACCTTCAATAATACCTTGTTTATGCTCTTGGACCCGCCTTGCCAGATCATTCGTTACTCCGATATATAAAGTACCGTTCCGTTTACTCGCTAAAATGTACACGGTAGTAGGATTTCATAGTCTGCATCCCGTTTTTCAACGGGATGACACAACAAGAGTTAATGTTTGTTTTTTAGAAACTGTACGAAGCTTGCTTGCACCTTCTCCAGTTTCGGATTAATAACAAGCTCGCAATAGAGATTGAAACTCTTATTGCGTTCGTAGTAATCCCGGTGCTCTGCTTCGGCGGGATAAAACACGTCCGGGGGCTCGATGTCGGTCACGACTGGTCTCCCCATCTCGTTTGAAGCGTTCAGGTCGGCGATAAACTTTTGTGCAGTCTCTTTTTGTGGGTCGTTCGTGTACAAAATCACCGAGCGATAGGCGGGGCCTGTGTCTGCTCCTTGTCGGTTTCGTATAGTGGGGTCATGGGTGGCAAAAAAGACCGTCAGCAGGTCAGTGGGCTTTACCAAAGCTGGGTCGTAGGTAATCTGGACCACCTCCGCGTGCCCTCCCTCGCTCCGCGA
>Ga0210019_1002363_pt1 | contig 18422 bp, 18 predicted proteins | sample CryGeyCG2114_020_2_FD_183969 | JGI IMG/M metagenome (GOLD analysis project Ga0210019, IMG submission 183969) | Groundwater microbial communities from aquifer - Crystal Geyser CG11_big_fil_rev_8/21/14_0.20 (SPAdes) (version 2) | ecosystem: Environmental > Aquatic > Deep subsurface > Groundwater ...
TCCGAGTCGGTCCTTTTTCTCAACTTTCCCGTCTGGTGGTTCCAACTCATCCTGCCCTACGGCATGGTCATCATCTCCCTGCGTTGCCTGCTGAACGGGATTTCCACCCTGTTTCCGCCGAACCCGTCCGGAGCCTCATGACCCTGCCGATCGTTTTTGGGATCATCGTCCTGGCATTCATGGGGACCCCGCTTTATGCCATCATCGGCCTGGTGGCCCTGCTTTCCTTTCACCAGGCGGACATCGATGCCGCGGCGATATTTATCGAGTTGTACCGGGTCGCGAGCGCCCCCACGCTCATCGCCATTCCCCTGTTCACCTTCGCCGGATTCGTCCTGGCCGACGGCAAAACCCCCCAGCGTCTCACCCGCCTTTCGAGGGCCTTCCTGGGGGGCATGCCGGGTGGGATTCCGCTGGTGGTCCTCGTCGCCTGCGCTTTTTTTACCGCGTTCACCGGTGCGTCCGGGGTCACGATCATCGCGCTGGGCGGACTCCTTTATCCGCTCATGATCCAGGAGCGGTACGGCGAAAAATTCTCGCTGGGACTCATGACCTCGTCGGGAAGCCTGGGCCTTCTGTTCCCCCCCTCCCTACCCCTGATCCTGTACGCCATCGTGGCGCAGGTGAACGTGGATCAATTGTTCCTGGCGGGAATCGTTCCCGGAAGCCTCATGATCGCGATCATCGGGGCCTACAGCATCGTCCGGAGCCGGACGTTTCACATCCATTCCCGGCCGTTCGACGGCACCGAAGCGCGGGCGGCCTTGCGTGAGGCGGCGTGGGAAATTCCGCTTCCCTTCGTCATTCTGTTCGGCATCTACGGAGGAATATTCACCATCACCGAAGCGGCCGCCGTCACGGTGGTCTACGTGGTCTTCATCCAGGGAATCATGCACCGGGAGCTTCATCCCTTCCGCGATCTCCCGCGCCTGATGCGGGACAGCATGGTTTTGGTCGGGTCGATCATCATCATCCTTGGCACCGCCATGGGGTTCACCAATTACCTGATCGACGAGCAGGTTCCCATGAAAATCCTGGAGATCATGAAAATCCATATCGAGGATCGTCTGACCTTCCTGATGCTCCTCAACGTCTTTCTCCTGATCGTGGGATGCATGATGGATATCTTCTCCGCCATCATCGTGGTCGTGCCGCTGGTCCTCCCCATTGCGCAAAGTTTCGGCGTGGACATGATCCACCTCGGGATCATCTTCCTGACCAACCTGGAGATCGGCTATTCCACCCCGCCCGTGGGGATCAACTTGTTCATTGCCAGCTCACGGTTCGAGGAACCGGTGGTGAAATTGTACCGGGCAACCCTGCCCTTTCTGGGCTTGCGTCTGGCCGGACTTTTCCTGATCACCTACCTCCCTTCTCTCAGCCTGTACCTGGTGCACGTATTGAACCGTTAACTCATTGAAATTTTTGAAATATATTTTACATCGCCAAAACCCTTCTGCTATCCTTATAAAAACCGGCCCAAACCGGTCAAGAGAGATCTTCCAATCCATCGAAAAGCTGATTGTGGACCGCAGAACGTTCTTCAAACAACTGGGCGGTGTCCCCCCCGGATCAATCGTAGCACAACGGGACCTGACGTTCACCGTGACGGGCCGGATGATCCGGTCTTTCGCCTTCGCAACTGAAGCCATTGGGATCGACGCGCCGATCCAGGACGCGATCTCCATGGCCCGGAATAGTCTCTGACCATGCGCAAATTATCCGTACCGTCCCGATCCCCGGTTTCCCTTCACTACACTTTTTTTCCCACGCCGCTGGGAATGGGAGGATTGGCGGCCACGAACAAGGGCATTTGCCGTGTCCGGTTGCGTTTGACCGGCGAAGCGGAATTTCTCGATGATCTTGCGGCAAATTATCCCGGCCTCGTCCCGCTGAAACGCACGACGGAATTCCGGGACCTTGTCCGTCAATTCGACCGGTATTTCCGGGGCAAGCTGGACCGCTTCCAATGCCGGCTGGACCTAGGTGCGGGAACTCCCTTCCAGCAAGGCATCTGGCGTCGGCTGGGCACCATCCCCTACGGACAGACCCGGAGCTACCGCTGGCTGGCGCAAGCGGTTGGCCGTCCCAGCGCCTACCGGGCCGCCGGCAACGCCAATGGTCGAAATCCCATCCCCATCCTTATTCCCTGCCACCGGGTGATCCGTGACAATGGAGAGCTGGGAGGCTACACGGGCGGACTCGACATCAAGCGGTTCCTCCTCGACCTGGAACACAAAACGCATGGGATTATATAAAACCCCGGGAATCGTGCTCAGAAGCATGGACCTGGGGGAAAAGGACAAGCTGGTGACGCTGATGACCGAAAAGTTCGGCAAGATCAAATGCGTCGCCAAATCGGCCCGCCGCATGAAGAGCCGCTTCGGGGCTTCGCTCGAACCCTTGTCCTACGTTCACATCCTTTATTTCGGCAAGGAATATCAAACGCTCTATCAGCTGAACCAGGCGGATATCCGGAAGTCGTTTCAACACATCCGGGAAAATCTGGACAAACTCTACCGGGGCCTTTATTTCGTGGAACTGATAGACTCCCTGGTGACGGAGGGCCATCCCGAACCTCAGTTGTTCGACCTGCTTCTGGAAGGTCTGGAGACCCTGCAGGAAGGGAATGACCTGGAACCTCTTTGCCGTTTGTTTGAATTGAGGATCATGGCCGGGCTGGGGTACACTCCCCGGCTGGATCTGTGCATCTCCTGCAAGCTGGATCCCGGACCGGGAGAGTTGGGATTCAGCTTTTTGAGGAAAGGGGTCCTGTGCGGACCCTGCACGCGGAAATATCAGCCCGAGACGCGCATCACGCCGGGAACGCTCAACACCCTGCGGCGAATGTTGTCCATCGAGATCCGGAACAGTTCCCGGTTGAAATTTCCCCGGGGCATGGAGGAGGAAATCGGGGCCATCACTCGGCGGATGGTCCTGGCGCATTTGGGAAGGGAACTCCGCACCTATGCTTTCATCAAAAACATGGCGCTGGTGTAATCACGGCAGGCGCCTTAAATTCGGTTTTATCCTGGAGGAGCACCATGGCCAAGCAACGCATCCATACTGAAAACGCGCCCGCCGCCATCGGTCCCTACGAGCAGGGGGTCCGGATTGGGGACCTGGTGTTCACTTCCGGACAAATCGCCCTGGATCCGGCCACGGGGCGATTTTTGGCGGGGGACATCGAGCAGGAAACCGAGCGCACTCTGGACAACCTGAAGGCAATTCTTGAGGCCGCGGGGCTCAGTCTGGGACATGTGGTCAAGACCACCGTGTACCTGGCCGACCTCGGGGATTTTTCGCGGATGAACGGGGTTTACGAAAAATATTTCGCCCGGAGCAAGCCCGCCCGGGCCTGTGTCCAGGTCGCCGCGCTCCCTAAAGGCGCCCGGGTCGAGATCGACGCCATCGCGTCATTCAGCGCCTGAGGGAGGCTTCACGATCCACATGGCCGAAAAAAAGAACAAGGGACAAAAAAACTTCTTCCGTTTCATGGCCCTGATCGGCGTCGTCACCGTCGGCACGATCGTTTATGGCTTTCTCACCGCCGCCCCGGCCCTGCGGCCCATTCCCGCCCACCTGGGTCCGCTCTCCACCTCCACCTGCCTCAAGTGCCACGTGGAAAGTCCCTCGGGGGCGCCCATCATGCCGCACCGTCCCATGACCGATTGCACCTTCTGCCACAAGGGGCCCGAATTACCCACTCCGCAGACGGGTTATTGAACGACGCTCTCCTGACCGGGCGAAGCGCGCCAGACTTGATTTTCGGCTTTGATTTTTCCGGACGGGAACGGGATCAGAAATGATGCAGGGCGGGTTTGCCGAGCGGGTACACATTGAATCCCATCTCGTGGAGTTTCTGGTGATTCAACAGGTTTCTTCCGTCAAAGATGAAGGCGGGTTTTTCCATGGAATCGTAAATCTTCTGGTAATCCAGCTGAGCAAACCGTTCCCACTCGGTCAGCAAGGCAACGGCGTGGGCTCCCTGGACCGCACGGTACGGGTCTTCCTCGAAATGGAAATTACCTTCGATTCCCTCAAGATCCTTTCGGGCATTCTCGATTGCATGCGGATCGGTGATGGCCAGTTTCGCCCGTTCTTCCAGGAGCCGCCTGCAAATGTAAATCGCGGGCGCGTCCCGCGTATCGCTGGTATCGGGCTTGAAGGCAAAACCGAATACGGCGATTTTCTTATCGACCAGGGTGTCGAACATGGATCTCAGGACCCGTTTGACAAACCGCTCCATCTGGTAATCGTTGATCGCCACGACCTGTTCCCAGTACCGCGCCACGGGATCCAGCTTGTAATGCTCGCACAGGTAAACGAGGTTGAGGATATCCTTTCGGAAACAGGAGCCTCCGAACCCCACCCCGGCATTCAGGAACTTCGCGCCAATACGGGAGTCCATCCCCACCGCGTGGGCCACCTCGCTCACTTCGGCTTCGGTGGATTCGCAGAGAGCCGCAATGCTGTTGATCGACGAGACTCGCTGGGCCAGAAACGCGTTGGACACCAGCTTGGACAACTCGCTACTCCAGAGGTTGGCGGTGAGGATCCGTTCCGGAGGGACCCAATGCCGGTAGATCCGGACTAATTCTTCCCGCGCCGCGAGGCCCCCGGGGGTATTTCTCGACCCGATCAGGACGCGGTCAGGGTCCTCCATATCGCGTACCGCCGTTCCCTCGGCCAGAAATTCGGGATTGGACAAGACGTCGAAGTGAACGGAATTGGAGCCGGAATGAAGGATGGTTTCCAGCGTTTCGGCCGCCCGCACGGGAATGGTGCTTTTTTCCACCACGATCTTATGGCTCCGCGCCACTTCCCGGATCTGCCGCGCCGTCTTTTCGATGAATTGCAGGTCGGCGGCCCGCCCCGCTCCTTCGCCGAAGGTTTTGGTGGGAGTGTTGACCGCAACGAAAATGATGTCTGCCGCGTCGATTTCCTTATCCAGATCCGTGGAATAAAAAAGGTTTTTGCCGCGGGATTTCATCACCCGTTCTTTAAGTCCCAACTCGAAAATGGGGAGCTTGTCGGAATTCCAGGCATCGATCCGTTTTTTATTGATGTCAAGAACGCTGACTTTGTAATCGGGACACTTGTTGGCAATGATGGCCATGGTGGGTCCACCCACGTATCCGGCCCCGATACACGCAATTTTTTTAGTGAACTTAGTGTCCGTCATCCTGTCCGTATCGGAAACTGCGGTTTAAAAATTGAAAAAAAAAGAGGTCAGGCCCCGGAAAGGCCCGACCTCTTGCTCAGATGAAATGCAATTTATTTCTTGTAAAAGAACACACCGTCTTTTTTCTTTTTATCGTACTTATACGGAAGAGTGTCCTCCTTGAACTTGATTTTTCCTTCGACAATCTCGAAATCCTCAATGCGCAGGGGAGTTTTTTGCGTCTGTCCTTCCTCCTTTGCGCGATCTTCCTTCTTCTCAAGCTTCTGATCCTGATTATCCTCGGTAAAGTACTTTTCAATCTGGTGAACTTTGGCCTTCCGTTCTTCAAAATTGAACTTGTACTTGTCGTGGACCGTAGGCTGGAATGGAGTGTTCCGGTGCGTATGGCACCGGGTACAAACATTGGAGTAATCCCACCGTTGACCGTACTTCTCCGTATCCGATTTCTTGAAATCGCCCTTGGTGTTCTTCATGACCACCCGGAATTGGCCGCCTCCGGCCACGGAATGGCACATCTCGCATCCCACCTGTTCGAGATTGGGCTCTTTGGGATCGATGGGGGAGCTGATATCCTTCCCCTTCTTGTTGGTTGTCCCCGCCGGTTGGAACCCGCCCTTCTGTCCATATCCCGTCGTGTGGCAACGGAGGCAAAGCGGATTCGTGGTGTAGTCCTTTTCCGGATCCAATTTCACGCGCTTTTTGGCCTCAACCCGTTCACCGGGTTTCAGCAGGGTGTAGGTATGGCCATGCGGGGAATCCTTCCACGCTTGATAATAGGGATCATGACAACTACCGTTACATTTGACAGCGCCGACGAATTTGGGCTTTTTAGGAATTTTCTTCTTCTTGGCGTCGGCGTCACCGGCTCCGCCCAGAATCATAACTACGGATATCAAGACCAAACTCAACAATCTCAGAGCTTTCACCATTCTGACCTCGGTAGCAACGGGATAAAGTGATTGTCAAAAACAGCCTCGGAAGGATAATATAAAACCCCTATCCGGTCAATATCAAAAGGGTTGTATATTTGGCCTCGATCCACGGCCGGGCCGCTCAAACGATAAACATCATGACCCGTCAACTAAAACCCAAAACCTGAATCCACAACCTTCCTCATGCAATAAATTTTTTTCCACTTATTTATAACAAGTTATACGATATTTATTAAGGAGACCTCTAACAATTCGATATTTTTTGTCCCGGCAGATCGCGCGTCCTTGAAAATCAAGGGCACGGTCATGGCCAAAAGCGATTTTTAGAGGTGCCCTTTAATTTTAAACATCAAAATATTTCGACCATCATCCCTTGAAACTATCCGATTTTGATTTCGATCTTCCCCCGGAGCGAATTGCTCAATCCCCTGCTGAACAGCGGGATCAATCCAGATTGATGGTCCTCAATCGCAGGGAGAGAACGATTCATCACGACTTCTTTTACAATCTGCCTCGTTATCTTTCCCACCACCCGCTCATGGTATTCAACAACACCCGGGTCTTTCCGGCAAAATTGCGGGCTCGTATGAAAAATACCGGACGGACGGTCGAACTGCTTCTGACCCGGGAAATTTCACCCAACCTGTGGGAGGCGATGATCAAAGGATTGAATCGCCTCAAGGAGGGGACGGAATTCAACTTTGCCCATTCGGACGTTAAAGGAAAATTTTTAGAAAGAGTGGGCGATCGTGGCCGGATCGCGTTCGAGGGCGCCGACAACGTTCGCACCGTCCTCGGCACTTTGGCGGAAATGCCGCTCCCGCCCTACATTCGCCGGGAACCGGACCGGGATGCTCGTCTGACGCAAATGGATTACCATCGCTACCAAACGGTTTACGCAGAAAAGGAAGGGGCGATTGCGGCCCCGACCGCCGGTTTGCATTTCACTCCGGAGGTCATGGCTCAGATCGAAAAGGAGGGAGCCGACCTGGCATTTATCACCCTTCATGTGGGGCCGGGCACCTTTCAACCCATACGGGTGGAAAACCCGGCTCTCCATCGCATGGAGAGCGAATACTTTGAAATTTCGGGGAAAACCTGGAAACAACTTGTCCAGGCAAAGAAAAAAGGCCAGAGCATTCTGGCCATCGGAAGCACTTCGACCCGAACCCTGGAATCGGTGGACCTGAATCATCCACACCCCCAAGGCCAATCCGGGTGGACCGGCCATTACATTTATCCCGGGTATACATTCAAGCTCGTGGGACAAATGCTAACCAATTTCCACCTCCCCCGCTCCACCCTTCTTCTTATGGTCAGTGCGTTTGCGGGGACCGAATTGATCCGAAAAGCCTATCAGGAAGCCATCCGGGAACAGTACCGCTTTTTCAGTTATGGGGATGCAATGCTGATCCTGTAATCGCGCCACGGAACCGGGAATTACTCGGCTCCGCCTTTGCCATTCCCGTCATTTACCGCCTGTTTGAAATGCTTTCCGGACTTGAACCGTACTACTTTACGGGCTGAAATTTCAGCCTCTTCCCCGGTTTTGGGATTCCGGCCCATTCGCTTGGTTTTCGCCCGAACCTGGAATGTGCCGAAGCGCCGCAAAATTACCGGCTCGCCCTGTCCCAAGGACTCTTTTATAAGATCGATTACTGTTTCAACAGCTTCTTCAGCCTTGGCGCGGGATAGATCGGCTTTGCTGCTGACTTTGTTGATAATGTCTTGCTTGGTCATGACCCCTCCTGTACTTAAACTTTTGAATTTTGCCCGTTGCTTCTGATAATAAAATTCAAAAAGATTAACTTGCTGAAATCGCTTAATTTCTCTTCCCTGGAACAATCCGTTCCCTGCGATGGAATCGATTCTTTCAATGGCCTCTCTCATTGAGCGGTTGAGAAACCCATTTCTCGATCCCGGGAGGAAATCCCAGAATGGGCCGGGATTCCTTCCAGAGGACGCATTTTTCCCCTCCCCGAATTAAAAGGAAGTTCCATTGGCCTTCAGTTCAAGTCTCGATGGCCAATACTTTACCCATTTATTATAAAAATTTCAATATCTTATTCCAACTCATCGGCATTTTTTTTCAATTTTTTAATCTTTTTAAAATTTCTTCTTGACAAGATGGGAAAATTTTCAAGTTATCCATTTAAATTTTTACTCATTTAATTTCAATAAGTTAATTACATACCTCTCAAAAAGCCACCCAAAACACAAGGGTTTTCCCGATAACTAATGAATTTTAAAAGAGTTAATTAAATATTGAGAGGAAAATCCGGGCCCAGGGGGAATCTGAGGGGGGATATTTGCTGGGAAAGACAATAAAAAAAATTTCAGGGCCGGATTTGGTTTTTTTCATTCATGGGGACAATGTGGTAAACCATCTCCCCGGACTTTGCGAGATTCAGTTTTTCCCGGGCAAGCTTTTCAATGGCATAGGGGTCCTGCTTGAGGGCCTGGATTTCACGCCCCAGCTGAGCGTTTTCCTCTCTCAGCACCCGATTGCTCTGGTCGAGGGAGTGCAATTCATCCTGGAACTTGAATACGGTCATCAACCCGTCTTCGTGAAACAGGGCCACCATCAGCATGACGAAAAAGAAGACCAGGCTGAGCAAGGTCAGGCGCTGATAGGTCGAAAAGTTTTTTCTGGGCCCGGACGGAATGGCCCCTCCGCGGAGAATCGGCGCGTTCATGATTTCAGGTTGTAGAATACATCTTTCCCGCGGAATACCGCGGTGTCGCCCAACAACTCCTCAATCCGTAGCAACTGGTTGTACTTGGCAATCCGGTCGGTTCTGGAGAGGGAACCGGTTTTGATCTGCCCGGCATTGACGGCCACCGCCAGGTCGGCGAGGGTGGTATCCTCCGTTTCGCCCGACCGGTGCGAGATGACGACCGTGTATCCGGAACGTTTGGCCAATTCGACAGCATCGAGGGTTTCCGTCAGGGTCCCGATCTGATTGACCTTGATCAGAACGGAGTTGGCCACCCCTTCCCGGATTCCCTTCCTGATAATTTCGGTATTGGTCACGAACAGATCGTCTCCCACCAGTTGAGTTCCCCGTCCCAGCTTTTCCGTCAGCTTCTTCCAGCCGGTCCAGTCGCTCTCGTCGAGTCCGTCCTCCACGCTGATGATTGGGTATTTCCTTACCAGTCCGGCGAGGTACTCAATCATCTCTTCGGAGGAGAGCCGGGATTTTTTCTCCGCCGCGAGGTTGTATTTTTTATCGGAATAGAATTCGGATGCGGCCGCGTCGAGTGCGATCAAAACATCCTTTCCGGCCTTGTAGCCCGCGGCCTTCACCGCCTCGAGAATGACCTCAATGGCCTCCTGATTGGACTTGAGGTTGGGGGCGAATCCCCCCTCATCTCCCACGGAGGTATTGTGTTTCTTGTCCTTGAGAACTTTTTTCAGGTGGTGGAACACTTCCACTCCGATGCGCAGAGCATCGGCGAAGTTGCGTCCGCCCACAGGAACGATCATGAACTCCTGAATATCCACATTGTTGTCCGCGTGGGCTCCCCCGTTGATGACGTTCATCATGGGAACCGGCAGTTCCTTTGCGTTGGTGCCGCCGATGTACTGGAACAGGGGAAGCTCCAGCTCGTTGGCCGCGGCGTGGGCCACGGCCAGCGAAACACCGAGAATGGCGTTGGCTCCCAGTTTGCCCTTGTTCTTGCTTCCGTCCATTTCGATCAGCAGACGGTCGATCAACACCTGCTCGGTAATCTCGATCCCCACAATTTCCGGAGCGATCTTGGAATTGACATGGCTGACCGCTTTGAGAACGCCTTTCCCGAGGTATCTCTTGGGATCCCCGTCCCGCAGTTCCACCGCCTCCCGGGAACCCGTGGAAGCCCCCGAAGGAACAATCGCCCTGCCGATTATCCCCGAATCCACCATCACATCCACCTCGATAGTGGGGTTCCCCCGTGAATCCAGAACCTGCCTCGCTTGAACGCCAACGATCTCACTCATGGTTGTGGCCGATGTCCTTTCTGATCGAAAAAATTGCCTACCCGTTTATTCCTTCGCCTTTTTCAAAGCCCGTTTACTGGCCTCGATGGTCCGCTCGATATCCTGATCGGTATGGACCACCGAAACGAAACCGGCCTCGAATGGAGACGGAGCGATATACACCCCCTCTTCCAGAAGGGCATTGAAATACCGCTTGAACAACTCGGTATCGGAAGTTTTTACCGACTCGAAATCGATCACCTCCCGGTCGGTGAAAAACATGGAAAACATTGATCCCACCCGGTTGAATTGAGCGGGGATCCCCAGTTCCTGCACATTGTTGCGCAGGCCCTCGCACAGTATTTCCGTTTTACGGTCCAGCAAATCGTACAAGCCGGGCTGACTGAGCATATCCAGCGTGGTATTTCCGGCGGCCATGGCGAGCGGGTTCCCCGAAAGGGTTCCCGCCTGGTAAACCGATCCCGATGGAGACACCTGGTCCATCAGGTGGCTTTTCCCCCCGTAGGCTCCCACCGGCAAGCCCCCGCCGATGATCTTTCCCAGGCAGGTCAGGTCCGGATCGATCCCATACAATTCCTGCGCGCCGCCGAGAGCAACGCGGAACCCGGTAATCACTTCGTCGAAGATGAGAAGCGCTCCGGCAGACCGGGTCACCTCTCGCAAGGTTTGCAGGAACCCCGGTTTGGGCGGCACCACTCCCATGTTTCCCGCAACCGGTTCCACGATCAGGCAGGCGACTTCCTTGCCTTCGCGGTCGAAGAGTTGACGGACCTTTTCCGCGTCGTTGTAAGGCAGGGTAAGGGTTTTGGCGGCCAGGTCGGCGACGATACCGGGGCAATCGGGGATCCCTAAAGAAGCCAGCCCCGATCCGGCCTTGACCAGAAGACTGTCCCCATGGCCGTGGTAACAGCCCTCGAATTTGACGATTTTTTCCCTTCCCGTCGCTCCCCGGGCCAGGCGGATGGCGCTCATGACCGCCTCCGTCCCCGAGTTGACCATGCGCACCTTCTCGATGGAGGGAACGGCGTACACCACCTTTTCGGCAAGGCCGATTTCCGCCTCGATCGGAGCCCCGTAACTGGTCCCCCGCTCGGCCTGGATCTGGACCGCTTCAATGATCTGAGGATGCGCATGCCCGAAGATCAGCGGTCCCCACGAGGCGACATAATCGATGAACGTATTTCCGTCCACATCCATGAGCCAGGACCCGTCGGCGATCTGGATGAACACCGGGGTGCCCCCCACCGCCTTGAACGCTCTCACCGGGCTGTTCACTCCGCCGGGAATGAACTTCTGCGCTCTCAGAAACAACCGTTCCGAACCGTTCCGCTTCACATCGACTCCTCAAATAAAATGGATAGATCTTGTTTCAACTTTTCGGGAATCAGCGCCCGGTCCGTCACCACCGCCTGGCACGCCGCCGAGGCGCATCGACAGGTCCCTTTCCGTTTCAACCGTCCGGCCAGCATACGGATGACCTTTTGCGCCATCTCGACATTTTTGTGCATGGTTTCCAGAACCGCCTCAAGGGTCACCGCTTCTTCCTCCACCTTCCAGCAATCGTAATCGGTGACCAGGGCGAGGGTGGCATAGCAAAGACCCGCTTCCCGGGCCAGCTTGGCCTCGGTAACGTTGGTCATGCCGATCACGTCCACCCCCCAGGAGCGGTACACGTTGGACTCGGCCCGGGAGGAAAACTGGGGTCCCTCGATACAGATATAAGTTCCGCCCTCGTGGAGATCGGCTCCGGCGTCTCTCGCCGCGCCCGCCAGGGTTTTGGACACCTCAGGGCAAACCGGGTCGGCCAGACTCACGTGCCCGACCATGCCGATGGTGAAAAAGGTGCTGATCCGCTTGTGGGTGCGGTCGATGAACTGGTCGGGAACCACGAAGTGCCCGGGAGGATACTCTTCCTTCATACTGCCCACGGCGCTGACGGAAACGATGCGGCGCACGCCGATTTTCTTGAGGGCAAAGATATTGGCCCGGAAGTTGATTTCCGAGGGAGGAATGCGGTGCCCGCGTCCATGGCGCGGCAAAAAGGCCAGGCGGACTCCTTCCAGCTCGCCGATCATTACTTCGTCCGAGGGCGAACCGAACGGCGTCTCGACGGCGCGGGACTCGATAATCTTCAAATCCTTCATCTGGTACAAGCCGCTTCCGCCGATAACGCCAAACGCAATTTCAGACATTCTGTGGAATACTCCCTGGATGTTCAGTTTGGAAACGTTCGAAACATGAGATTGGCCGGAACCCGGTTTCCGCGGCGAAATCCGGGTTCCAAAAGGATGGGTTCCGTTTGAGAAAGCGCATCGTCACGGAGCTGAATCCCTCCGCCCTGCGGCTTACAACAAACTCTGCTTCTTCTTGTCCACTTCGCTGAGCAGGAACTTCAGTTCGGCGATGTTCTCGCCCGCTTTGGACAAAGTCCCCTCGTCCCGCTTGAGAGCCTGGATCTTTACGTTGACGTCCTCCGCCAGCAGGTTAAGCGCGCTCAACCGCTTCTCCACCTCGTTGAGCATATTGATCCGGCTGTTGAGGAGATCGATCTTGGACTCGGCCTCTTCGGTAATGGAGGTGAGCTTTTCGATGTTGACGTTGATCTTGTCGAGGTTTTCCTTTTCCTTCTCGATCCGGTCCTTCTCGGCATTGGTGTGGCGAATCACCGCGGCCAGCTCGGCCAGGGCCTGTTGTGTCTCCTTGACCCTATCCTCACTGCTGGCGACGTTCTTGATCCGCTGTTCCACCTGGGTCAGGAGGGTGCTGAGGTGATCCATTTTCTTCTCGGCTTTCAGGATATTCTCCTCGCGCTCTTCGAGAATTTCCTGCCGCGTACGCAAATCCTTCATCAGGCGGTCGAGTTCCTGGATTTTCTTTTCGGTGTTTTCAACCAGGACCGATTGCTTGTTCAGGCTTTCCAGTTTTTCTTCGAAATTGGTGGAGATGTGCCCTAGATCCTCGCGGACATGGTCGATCTTGGTGATCTCGTCCTTGGCCTCCTGCAGGTCCTTGAACTTGGACCTCATCTCGATCTCCATGATGCTGAGCTTCGAGGAAAGGTTGTTCATCCTCCGCTCCTGATCGTCGATGGCGGCCTTTTCCTTGGCAATGTCGAGAATCTTCTCCTCGATGGTGTTGGTCATGGCCTTGAGACCTTCCAGCCGCTGATCGACCTTTTCGAGGAAGTCGATCTTCTTCGACACGTTGGCGATTTTGATGTTGGCCTCTTCGATGAAGAAATCCAGCCCGTCCACCTTCTTCTCCATCTTCTCGATGAGGGCTTTCCTCTGCATCTGGGTTTCCATCTTCACATCGAGACTGATGACCATGGAGCTGAGGTCGTTGATCTTCTTGTCTACCTGGTCCACCAACTGGCTCTTGCGGATGATCTCGTTCATCTGTTGCTGGGTGGATTCCCCCAACTCCTCGATCTTCTTCAGAATGCCGTGAATGGTATCGGCCTTCTTGATCTCGTCATCCAGCCGCTGGACCTTTTGCTCCGCTTCCTCGGCCATCACGTTGAATCGGCTCATTTTTTCATTGGCCACGTCGATGGACTTCATCTCCTCCTTGAGCAGTTTCATCTTGTTGCTCAGGTTGTCGATGAGGAAGGTGTTGAGCTTGTTGATCTTCTCCTCGGTCTTGTCGATGATGGCCTTTTCTTCATGGATCTTGGCGATTCGGGTTTCCACCTCGACGGCGAGGGAGTCGAGGTCGCGCAGGCGGCCGCTGATGGTGCGGATCATCTCGTTCTTGACGGAGATGTTCTTCGATTCGATCTTCAGTTCGCTGATCTCCTGCCCCATCCGGTTCAGGGTTTCCTGGGTTTCCCGGATCATGTGGCCCTGGCTCAGTAACTTGCCGTAGTCGGCCTGGAGCCCGCTCAGCACCCGCTTCAACTCCGCGGTGTCGCGGGTGTAGCCTTCGATCACCTCTTTTTCCTGGCGGATCCGCTCGTACCGCGCGTCGAGCTCCCGCAGGATATCCTTCATCTCCGCAACCTTGTCGGCGGTGGATTTCATCACCTCCTTGAAATGAACCACCTCCTCGACCTGGCTGTCGATCTTGTCGAGCATGTGTTCCAGCCGGTTGACGTTGCGGTCGGTCTCCTTGATCAGCTTGTTTTCATCTTTCAGCTTCTTGATCTTGGAGTCCATGTCCCAGATCAGGACGTTCAGCCGCCCGGCGTCCTCGTTGGCTTTTTCCACCAGGATGCGCTGTTGCTGGAGACCCTTGACCTTGTTATCGATGTGTTCGGTGAGCAGATGCATCTCCTCCAGCTCCCGCTTCAGCGTGTTGTAATTCGATTCCAGCTCTTTGGAGATGCGCTGGAAGTCGCGCACGCGCACGTCGATGGTCTTGATCTCCTCCACGCGGAGGTTCAGGGTATCGAGTTTTTTAAGGGTGTCGGGAACCTGGTGGCTGATGCCGTCGAAGATATGCTTCTTCTCTTCCAGCTCACCGGCCTTCTTGTCGAAATATTCGACCAGCATTTGCAGGTTCTTCCGCTCCTGGCGGGCGATATTGAGAAGCTCTTTGAACTCTTCCATGCGAAAGTCGGGCGGCAGACGGTAGCCCTCGCGGTCCTGCGATTCTTTAGGATTTCTGGGAGTGGAATCTTCAGCCATGGGGGCCCCTTTTTGCTGATGATCGGGATTGCTCCGGCCTAACCGGCCACAATTATAGGCAAGTGGCTATTTTATATAAACTTACTGTTGGGTGGATGTCAAGGTAAAGTCCGCTCCCGAAGGCCGAAAAGCACAAAAATCGCCGTTTTCGGGCTAGCCGGCACTTCCCACGGTCAGCGCCGGTGAAGGAGCTCGGCGATCTGCACCGCGTTCAACGCCGCGCCCTTGCGCAGGTTGTCGGAGACCACCCAGAGGTGAATTCCGTGCTCGACCGAAATGTCCTCGCGGATGCGCCCGACAAACACCTCGTCCCGTCCCGTCGCGTCGACTACCTGGACTAGGGCAAGGTGGTTCCCCAGGAATCAGGCCACCTGTTGCCATTGCGTGACCTCGACCACGGTATGTTTTCGGCGGGCTTCTGTGACGATGGCTTCAAGCCGGGCCGCCACTTCATCTTCGATCCACGCATCGCCGCACCTGGCGCAAACCAGCGCGGGAACGTTCCGGACCACCACGACGCCGGATTGAAGATCGACGGCGAAAGTGGTGGCGCCGGGCTGTTTTTCTCCCCCGCAAAGGGGGCAACGGCCCTGGTTGTCGTTCATGCCTGCGGCCTCCTGGTTTTGAAATCCCGTTCAAAATGGTCCGAATCCGGCCGGTATGCGGTGATGATATGGCCAATCTCCCCCTCCGGGTCGACGGCGGCAACCACATGCACCGGTTCCTCCCCGATGTTCAGGATGAGGCAACTTGGATACGGCCGGTCTTCAGGGTAATTTTCGATGACCTCCCCTTGCATGATAGCACTCAATACCTCCGCGCGCAAAATTCCGCGCTCCAGAAAGCGCTCCAGAGCATGCTGATGCCAGTGGATGCGGTGTTCCCTTACCGCTCCGCGAAGCATCTCGATTTCAATATTGCCGGGCATAAATTGAAAGATTGAGATGGGGGTCAGTCTCTGCTTGAATATATGGTGCTGAATGCTAGCGGTTATGCAGGCACTCGGCGATCTGCACCGCGTTCAATGCCGCGCCCTTGCGCAGGTTGTCGGAGACCACCCAGAGGTGAATTCCGTTCTCCACCGAAATGTCCTCGCGGATGCGCCCCACAAACACCTCGTCCCGTCCCGTCGCGTCGAGGGCCAGGGGATAGCGGTTATTGGCGGGATCGTCCACCACCACAATACCGGGAAACCGGGCGCATAGATCCCGCACCTCTCCCGCGCTGATCGGCTTCTCCGTCTCCACGTTGAGCGATTCGGAATGGCAGTAAAAAACGGGCACGCGGACGGTGGTCGGGGAAACGCGGATGGTTTCGTCCTCCAGGATCTTCCGCGTTTCGTTCACCATCTTCATCTCTTCCTTGGTATAACCGTTGTCCAGAAACACATCGATGTGGGGAAGGCAGTTGAACGCGATCGGGTGCGGGTAAATCTGCTTCTGAACCGGGCGGTCGTGCAGAACCTCCTCCGCCTGCCGGGTCAGTTCGTTCACGGCCTTCTGTCCCGAACCGGAAACGGATTGATAGGTGGACACCACCACGCGCTTGATCCGGAACCGGTCATGAATGGGCTTGAGGACCATCACCATCTGAATGGTGGAGCAGTTGGGATTAGCGATGATGCCGGGCCGGGGTCCGATCGCGTTCGGGTTCACCTCCGGCACGACCAACGGGACATCCTTATCCATGCGGAAGGCACTGCTGTTGTCGATCACCACCGCCCCGGCGGACACGGCAATGGGAGCATATTCCCGGCTGATGGTGGCCCCGGCGGAAAACAGCGCGATATCGATTCCACGGAACGAATCGCGATTCAACTCTTTCACCAGGAGCTCTTCTCCCTTGAACGGCAGAGTCTGACCCGCCGACCGGGCGGAAGCCAGGGGCAGAACCCGCGCCACGGGGAAATTCCGCTCTTCCAGGATGGCCAACATGCGCCGCCCGACGGCGCCCGTCGCCCCCACCACCGCGACATTGTATTTTTCTTTTTTCAGCATTGGATCCTCGGTTCCAGTTCGGCGGCAACCCGGTCCCCCATCTCCACCGTCCCGACCCGCTTCATCCCTTTGGACATGATGTCCCCGGTGCGGTATCCCGCGTCAAGCACGGCTCCCACCGCACCTTCGATCCATTCGTTCACGTCGCCCCGGTTGAAGGAGTGCTTGAACATCATCCCCACCGACAGGATCGTGGCGAGGGGATTGGCGATGTCCTTCCCGGCGATATCCGGCGCGCTCCCGTGGATCGGTTCGTACATGGCGTGGCGGGTTCCCAGGCTGGCCGAGGGGAGCATCCCGATACTGCCGGTCAGCATGGAAGCCTCGTCGCTCAGAATGTCGCCGAACATGTTGGTGGTCACGATCACGTCGAACTGCTTCGGCGCGCGGACCAATTGCATCGCCGCATTGTCCACGTACATGTGATCGAGCGACACGCCGGGGTAATCCGCATGGACCTCGATCACCACCTCGCGCCAGAGACCCGTCGACTCCAGCACGTTGGCCTTATCCACCGAGGTCACCTTGTTATTGCGCTTTTGCGCCGTCTCGAAGGCAATACGGGCGATCCGCTCGATCTCCGGCTCGGTATAGACCAGCGTATTAAACCCCTTCCGCTTTCCGTCGGGGCCGGTTTCCACCCCGCGCGGTTCGCCGAAATATATCCCGCCGATCAATTCGCGCACCACCATGATGTCCAGCCCCTCCACCACTTCCAGCTTGAGGGTCGAGGCCCCGGCCAGCGCCGGGAATACCTTGGCGGGGCGCAGGTTGGCGAACAGTTCCATCTCCTTGCGCAAGCCGAGAAGCGCGCGCTCGGGGCGGAACCTGAATTCCAGCTTGTCCCATTTGGGTCCGCCCACCGCGCCGAGGAGCACGGCATCGGCTTCTTTGGCGGTTTTGAGCGATTCCGGCGGGAGAGGATGCCCGGCGGCTTCGAATCCGGCTCCGCCCACCGGCGCTTCGGCAAGGCGGAAGGTCCAGCCCAGCCGGGATTCAAGAATTTGCAGTATTTTTTTCGCTTCGCGGACCACTTCGGGTCCGATGCCGTCTCCGGGAAGAACGGCGATAGTCGATTCGGGGTTCATATTCACTTTGCGTCGGGTGGATGGAAACGCGGCTCAAAACCGCCAACGTTCAAGGAAACAACCGGTTTGAATTTTTCAAAAGAGGTACAGATTAACCAATCGGCAGGCCCCTGCGCAAGTTTAAGTTTTCAGATGGCCTTAATTCATCCACCCGCGATAGGCTCACGCACCGTCTCAACCGCCTTTTTTCGCGGATTTCCGCTTTCGGCCCAGGGGGGTACGGGGCGAAGCCGGATAAAAAACCGTCACCAGCGTGAGCCCCTGCGCCGGAGCGGTGGCGCCCGCCTGCCTCCGGTCTTTGGACTCCAGTAATTCCTTGACTCCCGCCGCCGATCTCCGGCCCCGGCCCACCTCTTCCAACGTTCCCATGATGATGCGGATCATGTGCTTGAGAAACCCCTCGCCCTCAAACTCGAAGATCAGGTAGTCCCCGCGCTTGCGGACGTCAAGGGACCGCAGATGGCGCACCGGGGTCTTCGCGGAGCAGTTGGTGGCCCGGAAGGCGGAGAAATCGTGCCGCCCCACCAGGTACCGGGCGGCCTGCCGCATGGCGGGAAGGTTCAATTTGTGGGGAATGTACCAGCAGTATTTCTGGTTGAGCGCGGTTGGA
>Ga0210019_1002364_pt1 | contig 18419 bp, 13 predicted proteins | sample CryGeyCG2114_020_2_FD_183969 | JGI IMG/M metagenome (GOLD analysis project Ga0210019, IMG submission 183969) | Groundwater microbial communities from aquifer - Crystal Geyser CG11_big_fil_rev_8/21/14_0.20 (SPAdes) (version 2) | ecosystem: Environmental > Aquatic > Deep subsurface > Groundwater ...
TGATAATCAAGGACAGAAACAAAATTTGGGCTTTTTTGATATTTTTAATTTCCGGAATTTTCGGAGTTATAGTTTTAAACATGCCAAATCTTAAGGACCCTTTGTTTCCTATGCTTTCCGGAATGTTTGGAATTTCTACTTTGCTGATAAGCCTTAATTCCAATCAAAAAATACCAGAACAAAAAATAAGCACTGAAATAAAAGTTGATACAAAGAAAACAATTCAGGCTTTGTCTTCGGGACAATTTTCAGGATTTATGACCTCAGTTCTTCCAGGCATAGGTGCATCAACTGCCGCAGTCATGGCAATGCAGATTACAAGAAAACTTGGAGACCATGGTTTTATGGTTCTTATGGGTGCAGCAAGCATGGTTAATTTTGTTCTTTCAATAGGAACATTGTACAGCATAAACAAAGCTAGAAATGGAATAATAGTGGCAATATCTGAGATAATGCAGAATATCTCAGTAACTGATATTATGTTTCTGCTTTTTTCTGCACTTGTCACAGCAGGAATTGCCGTTTTTCTGGGATTAAAAATAGGAAAAGTATTTTCAGGAATAATGGACAAGATAGATTACAACAAAGTAGTTATTGGAGTAATTATATTTATCATAATTCTTGTTTTTGTATTTTCAGGATTTCTTGGATTGTTTATTATTGTTGTTTCAACTGCAATAGGAATTCTTCCTGCATTAAAAAAAGTTACAAGAACTCATGGAATGGCATGCCTTGTACTGCCAGTTATACTTTATTATTTATTGTAGATAATATGTTAAGAAATAATAAGAAAATCAGTTAATCTGGACTTTCTGTCCGACTGACTGGCCAGGCATTCCTTTTTCAAAAAGAACTTTTACTGCGCCATTTTTTCCATGGACAGCTGTTATCTTGCCTGTTATTGTTTTCTTGAGTTTTCCAATTGAAGCCCAAGTTACAGATTTGCCAACTAACTTTGCTGCACCATCCTTAGTTGAAACTCCTTCAGCTAAAATAACCATCTGGTTGTTTGTCTGGGTGTGTTTTCCCCCTCTGAAATTGACTATTGTTCCGTTCATATGAATTGGGAGAAAATGAGTGTTTTTAAAGCTATCTACTTAAAACAGCTTAATAATTAAGTGGAATAAGCAACATTATTGTCTGCATTTTTTTCAGGAAGCCTGTAAAAGTTGCTTATTTTTTCAGGAAGGGACTTGGAAAAATTTTTTACCCTACTTAACAGAGAGGGTTTTCGTACCTTTTCTTTTCCATTCTCAGCTTCACCTCCTGCTACAAGTCTGAATACGACATCGTGTACTGCACCTATTCCAACTCTGTATGCCGGATCTGACACCAGATTTCTTCCAATTGTAAGATAATGGCTTGGAAAAAGCATCCAGCTACTTTTTCTGAGTGTTGGCCAATAATTTTTTTTCATATCTTCATGATAAGCTTCTTTCAAATAACCTGGAATTTTCCATGGTTTTTTTAGTGCTTTTTTTGTGCCGATCTTGTCTCTGATATAAACAAGAGGCATGTATACTGCAAGGAATGGAACAAACATTAACGGATTAAACGCCATTGTTTTCAATATTTGACCATACCAGGTATTTGTATTAAGGTTTGAAGCTTTTACAAGGTATTCAGGAAACTGATAAAGCCAGTAAGCTGCAGTTCCAATAAAATTGCCAGTACCCAGTTCTTTTCTTGTTTCATACCATGTAGTCTTTTTCTTCTTCTTTTTGTTTCCTATCCAATTCGCAGCTGCATAACCAAGTGGAGATGCAAGTGAAGATGATGCCTGCCAGAATGTCTTTGCCCCTGCAAGGAATCCTAATCCGCCTGAAGCCAGGAAATTAAATGCAAAAAAGGGTGAAAATTTCAGCACATCTTTTGCAATCTGCTTGAAATTCCATCCGCCATCATCTTTATCTTCGTGATTATTTAATTTAGCTTCAAGATTTTCATTATGATTATTAGAATTATTAGGAGAAGCATTTACAGGAAGATTCTGTCTTTCCTGCTGATTTACAACATCGTCAATGCTGTTAGGCTGTGCCATTTTAATTCTCAGCTCCAGCCTTCTGCTTTTCTTCTTCAAGCAGCTTTCTTACTGCAAATTCTATTGCGTGGCTTTTGTTTCTGAATCTTTGTGAACCTACATTTTTCTCAATGAGCGCAAGAGTTTCATCATCCAATGTGATGCTGAGTTTTACTTTCATGCAGCATCACCTTTTTCTTTCCTTTGCTCTTTTTCATTGAGGGAAGAATTAACAGCGTGCCTGATGAAATCACTTTTTGTTCTGAATTCCTTTCTTTTTCTTGACAGCACTGCAAGTAATTCAGAGACTGTTTCCATTTCCATTGTTACACTGAGGTTTTGTTTTTTCATTTCAATCACTAATTGTTTATGCTGCATTCCTGTATTGCTGCGCTGCCTGAGGATTCTGCGCAAGATACTGCTGCAAAGCCTGCTGCTGTTCTTGAGTTGGATTTGGCTGTGCAGCTTGTTTTGCATTATTTCCATTCTTGTTGTTTGCAACATCCCTTGAAGTGAAGTATCTGTAACCTGTACTTGTAACTGATGCAATTCCATACTTCATTGGCATTGAGAAGGATGAAGTCCAGTTCAATGTTGCAAGAGCAGGGACTAAAAGAGGTGGATTAATCATCCAAGTTTTGTATGTTCTTGGCAATTCTTTTAATGAATAACCAAGCCCATCAGTGAATACCTTTGCCACACCTTCACTGCCTGCTGCCTTGAGAAGATTTGAGGGTGTTTGGTATTTGTCAATATAATAATCGGTAAAGTGATCCATTGTCATAAAACTAGGGGCAGTTAAGGTAAGAAATTTTACAGCTTTTTCAACCATACCAGTTGTATTTGCAATGTTAAGATTCAATGGATAAACTGCTGTGCCTGTGATTAATCCTTTGAGATATTCTCTTTTAAAATCATTAAAGGTGAATTTCTTCCCTATTTTACGATTAATAAAATACCTTCCAGTTGCAAGGCTTGCTGAAAATACAACAGGTCCAAGTCCTGCAACAGAATAAGCAAGCAACCCGCCGCCGCCCATCCAGCCTGCTGTGTAGAATGGCTTTGTAACTGTCTTGAATCCTGAAAGCATTCCAGAACCAAATTTTTCAAAAACTGTCTGATTAACAATACCTTCAAGATTTTCTTTTTTTGCCGGTTTTGGCTGTTCAGTTTTTGGTTCTTCTTTGTGTTCGTCTGCCATTTTTGTTTACCTAAGCTGTTGCAGGATTTGGAGTTACTGCATTTTGCCGTGATGAATAATTTGGATTTATATTTGGGTGTGAAGCAGATACTCCATGCTGGTTTGAATAGGATTTTGGAGGATTTATTCCATTGTAGATTGCTGCCGGTGCTGCATTTACTGCGAATGTAGGTGCCTTGTATCCGAAAATATTCAGATTTGAAACTCCGTTTGCTGCAAGAATATATCCTGGAGCGAATATCCAGCTAAACCTGTTTGCAAGAGGCCAGAAATCAGTTTTTACTGATTTTACAATCCCTTTCGGATTGAATGCATTGTCGTAAAGATGATGGACTCCTTTAAATGCAGTGATAAAAGTCCAGTTATATGCTGTTACGGAATAAAGTGATTTTGCAATAAACGGTCCACCATAACCAATCAATCCTGCACCTGCTTTTGCAGCAAGCGGCATTGTTGCATTTGCAAGCATGCTCATTGGATGATAAACAGTATTGACAGCAGAATAAGTTTTTAGTGTATCACCAAAAAGTTTGAAGAATGGAGTTTCTTTTTTGCTAAAAATTCTTCCGAGCAGTCCTCCACCTGCAAATGCACTTGCAACAATTGGTGCTGCTACTCCTGCAGTCATCATTCCAAATGCAGTTGTACCAACTGCAACAGAAACATTAAATGACATTTCAATAGCTTTCGCTATCAGTCCTTTGCTTTCTTTGTTGTTTACTTCACTTTCCAGTGCCGATTCTTCAGCCATTGTTTCACCAATTGTTATAACTAAATAGTAGTAGTATATTAGAGGATTACGTACTTATAGTATTTAAGCCTTTCTATTTGTTACTCTCTAAAAGTAAGAACATTAGATAAAAAAGAAAATATTAAATAGTATTCTATTTAGAATATAGTCCAAATAGTATAAATAAATATAAAATCAAGAAAATATGAAACATGACAAAAAACTATACAGAAAAATATATATACCAAATGGAATAATGATTACGAAAATATAGACAAGATACAAAAACAAAATGTTTATATAATAGTATACTAATTAGTATATATTCCAATTGGACTAAATACAAAAACTACAGCGAGCGCATCATGTTTTTTTTAGTTAACCCGGGAAACCAGAAACACCACGTCAGCAGAAGTTTCTACTTAGAAAAACTAAGTGAATATGCAAAACGTGGTAAAAACACCGCAATAGTTGGACCAAAAAAATCAGGCAAGACATTCTTGGCCAGGGAGCTCGTACAGCGACTTGGAAAGGAGGGAATGCTTCCTGTTTATATGGGCCTAAATAGAACAAGCACACCCCCTGAAAACTTTTCTATTGAACTGGTAGGCGGCATAAGTTTCTGGTTTCTTGGGGCTATTTCTTCTGATTTTGTAAAGTTTCAGACAATAGAACATCTTCTTTCTATAAAGGAAAAATTGGGAAAAAGTGCTGCTGACATTGTTGATTTCTTGGGAAATGAATTGCAAAAAATAAAACCAGACCAGAAATTAATGCTGAAAAAATCTTTTTCTTTTGCTGAAGAGATATCAAAAAAATCAGGAAAGAAAATTATTCTTATTCTCGATGATTTTGAAAATATATTTGACTTGAACAATTTCAACCAGATAAAAGATGTTCTCCCGCTTGTTGATTTCAAAAACAAAAATGTAAGTTATGTTGTTTCAAGCTCATCTTCTACTCTGCTTCACAGTTCACTGAAAAATTTAAATTTTGAATTTGAAGAAATGCAATATTTTAATTCGGAAGAAAGCGAAAAGCTTATTGAAAAAACAATTGGAAAAGTTGATAAAAAAATATCCGACGAAATATTTTCATTCTCGCATGGAATTCCTGTTCTTGTAAAGTCTATTTCTATGAGGTATAAAGAAGTGAACAATGTAAAGAAAGCTTTCCTTATTGAGCTCAGCTGCAGGAATTCTGATTCTTACCATTATCTGGAAAGCTCGCTTAATGACTTCCTTTACAGGGCAAGAGGAGAAGCAATGCCAAAGACTGTTGTCAAGATTCTTGCATTCTCAAAAAATCCAAGGCTTACAGAAATATCAAGAAAGCTTTATAGAAGCGCTCCTGTAACAAAAAGTATTCTTGAAAGAATTCTTTTGGTTGATATGATTGTCAAAACTGACAACAAATATTCTTTTGCGAATCCTGTTCTGAAAGAATGGCTAAAACTTTATTATTCAGGATTTGAGTTTGATGAAGTTCCTTCTGATGAAATACTTAAGCATGCAGAGGAGGTGCTGAATGAGCAGCAGTGAGAACATGAAAAGATGGATGCTCGCTGTTATTTTCATAGCTGTTGCTCTCATCAGCATTTCAGCTGTGCATGCAAGTATTAGCAGTTCTCTGAGCTCTGCAACAGGTTCAATACAAAATACAATAGGGAAATACAAGTATGCAGGGGTTAATGCATTAATAATTGCTGCACTGCTTTTTGTCATTGTTGCATATTTCTCAAAGAGCCTTACTGATAAAACACAAAGAACAATTGTGCAGGCAATTGTGCTTGTGTTTGCAATAGCAATTGCATTTACAAATCCATTGCTAAAAGCAGATTACATATGGAGACTTCCATGGCTTTCAAATATACTGCACCTAAAAGTAATTGTTAATCTTGTGGTGATTACTGCATTTATTTATTTTGTAGCTTCAATGTTCAAGCTGCAGGACAAAATGGGTGGAGGACAGAAAGGGCAGGCTGGATTGATTATTCTTGGACTGTTTGTTGCATTTACAATTGCACTTGCACCATTCCAAAACAATCAGAATTACAATGATGCAACTTACAAATACATCTGGGATTCAGCAAATGTAATGGAAGCAAGGTATTATCTGCTTGGGGATTCTGCATGCACTGCATTGCCTTCTGGAACAAGCACTGATACCTCACAGCTTACTGCTGACCAGAAACAAAGTTTCTTTTCAGCGCTTGAAGGTGGAAAATATTGTTATTCAGAAACTGCACTTCAAAATGCAGTTAATGGAAGAAGTTCAAATGCCGCTTACACAATAAGTGTGGATAGCTCTGACTTTGGAGGATTTGGTGTATTAAGAGGCAAACAACTTTTTATCATGCTAGGACTGGGATTACTGCTTTATTGGTTCTTAAGAGAATGGAAAATAGGAACAGAAATGAAATTTGTACAGGGCCTGATTTCTGTACTGATAACTTCGTCAGTAGTTCATTCTGGAACAGTAAGTGTTGATTCTGCTGTTTTCTTCGGAGAGGCATTATTTGGTCTTGTTATTTACAAAGCAATGGCTGCGCAGGGAACATTCAAAGATAAATTGGCTTGGCTTAATTGGTTCCTTGCAGCAATGCTGACAGAGTGGATAGCTAATTTAGCTTTTGAGAAATATGCATGGACAATATTTCCATATGATATTGTAACTGGCTTATTCACATTTATTTTTGGTGCCACATTGATTCAGATAATAATGTTTATTGTTATTCCGATAACCGGATATGTTGTAGTTTACCTTTATTCCGACTCAAAATTCACAACTAAAGCAAGTAAGATTACGTTCGGAATTATATTTGGAGTAAATGTGGGGGTAGCTATATTCCTGTATACAAGTTATATTACTGCAGTTTGCCTTATTGCAGCAGCAGGAATAAGTTATTTGTTAAGAGGAAAGCACAAAGGAATAATAATAGGAATAATTGTAACTATTATTCTGTTTAATGGATTAGTATTATTTGGATTTTTCAGCAGTTCGTCACCTGGTGACAATGTGAAAATACCTAATCAGACAAACGAGCAGCCTGCACCGTCACTTGCCATAATAGCTGAATATACTCCGGGCATACAGAATGATGGAAGCGGATTCAGAAATTTATCTAACACAAGTGACCTTAAAAAAGTTGTAGGTGGGATAATTCTAACTATAATCTTATTGATAGTAATATTGTTAGGTTTCGGAAAGAAGGGAGAAGGAAAAAACAAATCCCCATTGCAGGGATTTATGTGGATAAGAGAACATATCAGTAAAATAAAATCTGATTTATTGAATATGTCGCCACAGATAAACAAACTCGCTGAATATTTTGGAGTTAATCGACAATATATACACAAAGGAACTATTCCATTAGCATTCAGACAGAAACAGCATGTATTTATGGTTCTTATGAATTGGCTTTTGAGAACAGAAGTTTTCCTTAATAAAGCCAAGACTGTAGAAAAAAAGAGAGATGAAGCAATTTCATTTTATCAGGGGCTTAAAGAAGAGGACAAGAAAGATGACAAAGTCAAAGCAAAAAGCATAGGACATGAAACATCTTTGGAAAGATTCAAGGCTCAGGTAAATATATTCAAAAACGGAAGAAGAATACATGTATTGAACAATTTATCCGATGATAAGATAGAAAATCGTGGGGACGGAAATTATTATAGTGAAGGACAGCCTTTTATTTATATTGACGAAGTCTTTGATACCCCCAATCAAGTCGAGTATGATGATCCAGAATCTACAAAAGGTGCTTTGGAAACGAGTTCTTTTGTCTTGTCTCTTTTCAAAGGTCTTGCCACAATGAATGAAAATCTTATGTCGCCGCAAGATATAGGTGGTAACCTTGAAGGTCCTATAATAGAACAACTTACAACTCCTGTAATAAGGACCATAGGGAATATGAATAAATCAAGAGGCAGATTTGATGCTCAGTTCGGAAAATATTGCACAATAAAACTCATGAATACAAGAAGGATTTTTGTTCTTAATCAGTATCTTATGTTTGGAGAGTATATGCACTCTTATATGTTTGCAACAGGAAGCGCTCCGGTAATTTATCAGAAATATAAAGTGGTTCTAAAAAAAGATCCGTACATCGGTGAATCGCTTAAAGGAAACTGGGATGTTATATTTGAAAAGAATAGAGATGGAACTCCGGAGTTACATACAGGTTTTGAAAAAGATGGTAAGAGTACTGCAGCAAAAGCAGTATCTCCGGACGGTAAGCCTGCTGAAGGTAGACCAGAAATATGGTTTGATGGCACATTTACAAATGATTATAACGCTGTTACTACAAATTTGAAATCAGGCTATTGGGGAGTAACAGGAGAAACAAGTGAGGGAGAAGCAACAAGAATTGCAAATGATAAATATCCTTGCATAAGGAGAGTAAATCCAATGTTATTGTATAAAAATATAACACATGACAAAGAATTCGGAGAAATGGCTGCATTTAACTTTTTAGAATGGACAGGGTGGAATGCTGATTTGATATATGGAGAGTTTAAACAAATGAGCAGATCTGCAAAGGATTATATTGAAGCATATTTAAATGGCGATCAAATGTTTAGGAATGTAAAAAAAACAATGGGGAATAAAAATGAAGAACCCGAAAATGGGGATAGTGAAGAAGAGAATGATAAAAAAGGGCATGCGCATTCACATGTAGGTTCAACTAGGCCTGCTTATGACGAAGAAGCTTTGTATGACCCAGGAAACCTTAATTATTGGGGAAGACGCTATTGGAATAATGAAGAGCTCGCTGAAATTAACACTGAACCGCCACTAAATCCATTCCCAGGGATATCTGTTTCAGGAATGACAGAATTTATTAAATTTTACGCGGAGAAAAAATTAAGGATTAGTGAAGAAACATTACATAATCTCGAAATTTATCTTTATTTTAGCGGTGATGAAAAAGAGCCTTTCGCACATATTCATGAAGTGCTTAAACAAGGAGAGAAAAAATGATAGAGGAAGACAAAAATAAAGTTGTTGAAATTGAAAAATATTTGCCAGAAGCATTAAAACAACTTGAAGTATTAGTGAATAAGATAGAAGAGATTAATGATTATATTTATGGGAAGCCCGCAGTATCTTCAGAAGGTATAAATTCTTATTTATCAGGAATATCTGAAGATATATTAAATGAAGAAGTAATAAAAAAGAAACATAAAAAGTGGAAACATGTCACTTCGGTACTTGAGGTTTATAGGAAAAATAGGAACAATCCATTGAGCTTGACATCGAATCTTAATAGCATAGCTCTATCTATTCAGCAAGATTCACCGGAACTTGCAAAAGAATTGGCAAAATTTAAGCTTCTTAATTCTGAAGATTTCGCTATGTTTTGGGATTTGTATACACACCTCAGATTAATAATAAAAAATGGGTCTAAAGTAAATGGATCTAAAGTACCATCATATCTGCTTAATGAGTACACATCGATACATGAAGATATAGGAAAAATAAAAAATAAAGAAATTGCAAAGAGGCTTCAAGCACTTTTAGAAATAACAAGTGGGGCGGAGATAAAATATTTAGAGGAGCAGCTTCAAGATTTACAAACTATAAGCCCGGAAAACCACCATCTAAAATCAAATCTTAGCCTTTATATAAAATCATTAGAAGAAGGAATGAAAAAAATAAATATATCTGATAGATACCTTCTTGAGAAAATTAAAGATATAGAAAAAAAGGACATTGCTCTAATAACTCAAGAAATATATTTCCTTAATCAAAGTATTACACTAATTCAAAATTGGGGGGCAAATGAAAATAATTTTATAGAATACGTTAAAGAAGCGAGAGAAATTCTTAGGAAAATCAGAACAGAATACAAAGACCCAGCTTTATTTTCAAAATTCCTATTAATTGATGTAGTCAAAAAGATGGTATTCTTTGTTGAAGAATATAATTATGTTAAGAACATATTCAACCTAATCGAAAAAAGTTATACCAGTGAGAAAGATTGGCACGATTTCATAAATCTTGTAAACAATGCACATCATATAAACTCTGCTCTTTCTTTAAAATTCGGAGACAAAAAATTAGGGAATGATATAGAAGAATTTGCCAAGAAAAATAAAGATGATATAAAGGCATGGAAAGAGTATATTGGCAGTCTTATGGAAAAAGAATTTAGATCTGTAGTAAGGCAAAAGGAGATTATCACTGAGTGCCAAAAAGAATCTATTCAAATTATCATAACTAGAAAAGCAGAGCTTGAAAATGAGCTTAAAAATAGCGATAAGAGCATTGAAAATTTTATAAAATTAAGAATTGAACAATTGGAAAGAAAAAAAGAAAGTGTATTAAATGAAATGTTTAAAACTGTGAGAAAAGAGATTAAAACAACAATCGAACAAATAAAGAAAATATATAATCATATAAAAGATTACGAAGATAAAATAAAGGCAGAATGGCAAAAGGAAGTTGTTAAGAGTTTCCTTGAAATGTCTGAACAATTAAAAAATAAACAGACAATATGGATAGAAAAACATTTAGACTTAAGAATGCGGGAAGATAAAGAAAATGCATCTGTTTTATTTGCCGGTTTAAATAATTCCAAAAATTCGGCAAATTTAAACTTGAATGAACTTAACAAAATGAGTGAAGATATAGAATCTATCAGCATTAAAGATCAATCAAGCACTATGAAGATTGAGAATATTGTCACCCACCATATGCAAACATTAATGAACGCTGGAGGGATTTTAGGAATGAATGATGCTATTGAACTTAAAGCAGGAGTAATGATAGAAAAAGGATTAAGTAAACTTTTAAAGAAGTGTATTGATTCTATAAACGCAAGCAATGAAATTATTTCAGCACAGACAGAAATAGTGAATTATCACAAAAAAATTATTAAAGAGTATTTTGATTACGAAGATAATGAAAGAGAGCAAAATAAGATGAAAGAGGCTGCATAAATGGCTGATGATATTAAAAGTATAAAAGAAGTTGGAAGCAACAAGATTAAATTATTGATTTCTAAAATAAAAAATACATTTTATGCAGGTTCACGCTCTGATACCAGGGATATTCCACCTGAAGAAACTGATACTTTTAAAAAATTACAGAAGGAAATGAATGCATTGTCTGAATTACAGATAACATTAGAACATATTGAACTTAAATATTGGACTATAAACAAAAGGGATGGAAACGGGAATGTCATAAGAGATGATTCAACATTTGAAAGTTATAGTGAAGAAATTGATGCACAAACTGCAAAACTTGGTTATTATGAAAATAGAGAAATAGCAGAAGATGAAAGAAGATATTACAGGTATTCTAGTGCAAAACGTTCTAATGAAGAGATTATACAAATGAGGGTTGAAGATTTGATAGCTGACCCCTCACTCGCAGCTCCGGGTGAACTTGAAGAATTAAACAAGCTTCTTGCCCAAATGGCTGAGGAATACCAAAAAGTTGAAGCTGATCCAAGAAAACAAACAAAGGTAAGGGACCCATGGGAAAATTTCCAGGTTATAAAAATGAGATTTCTTCCAAAAGGATTCGTGGAAAAATTGTGGGAAAAATATCAGAAAAAAGAAGTAATTAGTTTGGAAGAAATGCATGATGATGTTCTTTTTGTTCTTAGAACAAAAATAAATGCAGACAAAAAGATAATAGATGACACTGAAAGAGCAATAGATGAATATTATAAAAAAGAAGAGTATGAAAAGACTGTAGAAGTACTCGAAATACAGACTGGTAAAAATTCAAGTGTAAAAATTTCAAATCTTCCCAATTTAATAAGGATTGTTTCTGCAGTTATAGAAAGCACTGAAAGTGAAAAAATGCCACAATATAATTTTGACAATCTTTTTGTGAAGAAAAAAGGAGCCATCATAGCATGGTTAAATAAAAATTACAAAAAAATTGATTTGGGAAATGAACTTAGTAATGTGAGTGATTTGAAGAATCTCAAATTGTTTGCAGCAAGACTTAATGCAATGATATCAGGGAGAAAAGCTAAGCTTCCACTTAGTGAGGAAGTTTTTAAAAGGGTATATAAGGAAATATTCGAGCTTAGGATTCCTCCAGAGAAGAAAGTAGAGTTTCCAGATGGTTCTATACATTATATGAGATGCTGGGGGTTTGCTTATATCTCCCCACACAAAGGGAAATTTGAAGACATAACAGACCACATAATAATAAATTACAAGCATTATTTTCATGATATTCTAAAATATGAAGACATAATAAAACTTGATGGAGCAAACAGAGAATTAAGGACTGAAGACGTAAAAAAGAATCTTGAAGTAGTAAGGAATAAGATGCACAGATACATTAATGAGGTTTTCAATCTTATAGGTTCAGAAAAAATAGAACAATCTGAACTTGATGGAGGTGCTGTAGGTAGAGGAGGATATGAATTTGACATGAGAAAGTATGCAAACAGAGCTCTTGGATATTACACAGGAGATTACAAAACAAGACATTTGAAGGAATTAAGACAAAATAAAATAGGTGCCCAAAAGGATACTAAACCACATGTATGGTGCAAACATAGTTACAGAATTTTTATCTTTCCTTATTACGACACTGAAGAAGAGAGAGGATTATTCCCGCCAAAAGAACCGAGAAAGGATATGTTCAAAAGAAAGATAGGGAACACATTGTTGGATGATATAGAAGCTTATAAGAGAGTTATAAAGGAATATGAGATAGAATATGGGGAATTTAAAGCCAGGTTAAATGATAAAAAAATTATTCCAGTAATTGAACAACAAGAAGGATTGGAATATCAGCCTGGATGGGACGAAAATGGTATGCCACTTGAAGTGGAGGATAGAGGATTAAGTGGAAACGAATTTAGTTCAAAAGGAAAAGCAAAAGTTTTGGTTGATATGTACAAAATAGATTTGTACAATGGAAAGAAGGAACGTGGTAAAAATGAAGAAGCAGAAGGAATTGGAAAGACAATACCAAAATTGAATGGAGTTTTCCACATAAGAGAAATTAACGAAAAAATTTACAAAAAATGCACGGCTTATATGGACTTGTCTTTAATGAAAGAGTATATAGAAATAGAATGGGATAATTTCAGGGATGATATAAGAGATGGAAGATATCATACCAACAGTATGACAGTTTATGATTATACTAATTTTATAATGGGAAAACATATGCCTTTTGCTGATGCTGAAGCAAAGATTGACAAAGGGGAAATAGATAATGAGACTCTTTCTAAGATTAGAAAATATACAATGAAAATTACAGAGGACGGAACAAAATATTGGGATTTTCAGGATATACGAAAAGCTTCCAATCTTAATCCTGCTTTTGATAGAAGGGCACTAAAAAGTGAATTATACAAAAACTGGAAATTTCCTGGAAGAATATTTTATTATACTTATTCAATGCCTGGGAATATAGATTCAGATATATTGCCAAAAAAATATGACCCCCATGTAACAACAAGAGGGTTGAGTATGTATATAATCCATAAAGTATTAAGCAAATCTATGTATTTAGATGAAGCAAAAAGAGTGTTAAATTATATAAGAGAAAACAAAACCAAAGGATTTGATTATGGCCCAAGAAATTATACACAAAGTTGGGAAAGAGATCCAACTAATATAGATTTTAGCAAGATTAAAGTTTAAAATTTAATGTAATAAAAAGAGGTTTAGAACTTTAGAGCAGACAATATAACAAATTATCTTGATAAAATATAAGGAGCTTTTTTGTATTTTTCATGTGAAGATTCCATAATATCCAAGTCCATGTAATCGGGGGTGTTTCTAAAATCTGCAGTTCCCCCAGGAGTACCTTCAGAAGAGTGATCTCTATATATTGATCTCGGCCCCATTGAAGAAAAGAACACATCTGTTTTATTTTCCAGCTCTCCAACTGAATTAATTGAACTATTTGAAAGATTGTTCTTGTTTCGGGGGAAATACATCCCATTGTTTATTTTATAATTGAAGGTCATTTTTTATCATCTCATGATTTTTTGATTGTTAATTTTACATTAAATAATCGCCTTGGTATACAGTAAAGTATACTAGTATAATTATTAAAGTATTTAAATCTTTCTGTCGTCTATAAGAAAATAATAGTTGTCATATATTGAAATTACTGCTTCCCTGTAGTCTATAAAGTAGAAAGACTTTCAAGGCTTTAAATACTAACCATATAAGGTATATAGCACACAAATATAGAAACATTTTTTTACAATTTATTATAACATAACTACTTTTAATAGATATTAATAGAAAAATAAAATAAACAAAAGTAAATATTATATTTAATCAAGTAAAATATAGAGTTTAATAAATATAAAATAGAAAATATAGTTTATAGAATATAATGAGTTTACTATCAAAAAATTTATAAACAATAAGATAAATTAGTTACTAGTATACAAATAAGATAAGCTAATCTACAAAAAGTGAAAGATGGTATCAATTAGTGATAGTGACTTGAAAATTCTTCTATTTTTGATTAGAAATTATGCTGCAAGACATACAACAAGAGAAATAGGTCTCAAATTAAAAATCAGCCCTGCAGGCTCATATAAATCTCTTAAAAAAATGGAGAAAGATAAAATTGTTATTCCTGAAAAATTGGGAACGGGCCTTTTTTACAGCATTAATTACACAAATATTTCTGCATTTTATCTTGCATGCTTTGCATCTTCAACGAATGAAAAAGACATAAAAGATTTGAAGCAACATTCAAAAGCAGTAATCAAGACAAAAAATTCTATTTTCATAATCCCACATCACCATGATGAAAATGCAATAACAAGTTCTGCTTCAAGATTATTCAAGGATACAAAAATAGAGATATTATCTGAAGAAGACTTTTCAAGAAAAATTATCACAAAAGATCGTGGCATGATTGAAGCAATGAAAGATGCAGAATTTATCTACGGCTCTGAATTTATAATTAAAACAATTTCAAGGATGATAAGATGAAAAAATCAAATGTAATATTGGCATTGACAATGTTCCTCGTACTTAGCAGCTTCGCAGCTGCATTTAGTTTACAGGATGTAGGCAGCTTCTTTGGGATAAGTGTAAATACAGGAAACGCTGCAACAACTGGTGTAAGTATTTATGACAGATATGCTGGATTATTTGATTTCCTTATTTTTACAACATTGTTTGTTGCTATCGCACATATAGCATTTTCAAAAGTCTTTGGTGATGATTTTAAGAAAGCAGGAGCAGGAAATGCAATAAAGGCTTTGACATTGGTAGTCGGCGCTGCATTGTCAATTGCTGCATTAAAAGCAGGATTAAGTGTAAGCTTTTTTATTCCTTTTGTGAAAAATCTCATATTTTTCATAATTATGGTTACATTATATTTCCTTTTTGTCAGAATGGGAATGAAAAGCAAAATTCTTGCATGGATATTCGCAGTGATTGTCACAATTTTATTGTTTAATGTTACCAGCATATTACTTTCAAATAAAAGCGGAGGCTTGCCAAGTTTTGGAGGGATAGGCGGATTGCCTGATTTGGGAGGAACAACAAAAGTAATCACTGAAAGCACAAATAGTGCAGGAAACTGGTTCTCGAGAATATTTAGCTCTGGAGCTGGGAAATCAGGAGCAACTGGAACAGCTGAAACACAAAACACCCAAAATGAAACACAAAAAAATGCAATGAATGCTTATCTTGAACAGCTTAAACAGCAGGCAGTTATTGAGTGTAATGTACAAATCACTGAAAAAGACACATATCAAGATGTGTATAAAAAATTAAAAGCAAGTGACCAGACATTTGAAAACAATTACAAGAGCATGAAAGAGATAGGAGCTCAGGAAAAAATTACAGATGAACAATACATGGCAAGATGCAGAGAGCTTGAGACACTTTTCTCCAATGCATTAAACAATAATACAATTACTACAGTTGTAAATCAAGATACAGGAAAAAGTTTCACTCCAGAGGAAGTTAACGGTAACATAAAGGGCCTTGCCTATTCAATAAGAAAAGAGTGTGAAATGGCAAAAATAGAAAATACTGACACTTATGGCACAATGCTTATAAAATTAAATAAAGCTTTGTCAGATTATAGAAATTCAGTAGCGAGCGGCAGGAAAACATCAGTTGGTCCAAATGAATTTTATGTTCCCGATCAGAGTTTTGCCAATGTTGGTCAATGTGAAGAGTATGAATCAGAACTGAACACAATGCTTCTTGCTTCACCTGGTTACACAAATGAGGTTGTTGCTTTTGAACAGGTAAAAGAACCAAAAGTTGATGACAAAAAAACTGCATCCGGTAATCCTGCAATTAATGATGCAATTTCTAAGTCTGGGTGCAAAGTGAATATACCAAAAGGAGCCACTGACGAGCAAATATATCAGATTTATGTAAATGAAATCATCAATATTGATAAATATTTTAATGAATATCCAAATGAAAAAAATGCTGTAAATCTTAAAATCAGAGAAGAATGTGTAAAAGCAAGAGATGGAATAGGGCAAATTCTTGGAAAAACTAGTGCAGGCAACAAACCAACTACACCTACTGATTCGACTAGTACAAAACCAACACTCCCGAATTCCATTAAAACAGATCCGAACCCAGTTGATTCAAGCAAAACAAATCCTTCAGACTCAACCAAAACATCAGCTGATTCCAGCAATGTAGACACAACACTCCAGGATTCCAGCAAAACAGATCCGAACCCAGTTGATTCAAGCAAAACAAATCCTTCAGACTCAACAAATACAGAACAAAAAGATTCGACTAATGTAAATCCGTCTGATTCGACTAACACAAATCAAAATTCAGCAGGAAAGCAATGTATAACTGCAGAAAATGAAGCTTATGTAATGTCACTTTCAATAAGCAAGAGAATGAGCATACTAAGTGAATTTCAAAATTTATATCCAGACCAAAAAAATACATGCCCTGGATCTGTTGACCCAAAATTTAAGTGAAAATGAAAACTAAAAACATAATGTGGATTATTGCAATTGTGGCTTTGCTAAGTGCAAATATAGTCAGTGCAGTAACAGTTGATGATTATGTTAAAGTTGCAACGTCTATATTACAAGATGCTGAGAAAAACAAGGATTCCACCCAAATGAATGCACTTTATGATACATTAAGTTCTAATAATCCGATAAACAAAGATCCTGCTGTTCAGTCAATAAGAGATGGAGCATTTCAGGGTGTTGCAAACCCAAAAACACAGAGCAACAACACTTGGAAGTACATTATTGGAGCAGTAGTGATATTGGTTATAATTGCATTCTTCGGCAGAAAACATGTAAGCAAAATTTTAAGTAAAAATCCAGTGCATAAAGCTCAAGAAACAGTAAAAGACAATAAGACAAAGGAAGATTTAATTAAAGAACTGGTAAAGTTAGTAAAAGAAAAAGAAGTATATAACAAAGAAATAGCAGAAGTTGCATTAAAAGAAAATCATGGAAAATTAGACCATAATAAATTACATATGTTATCTTTAAAAGTTTTGGATATTTCTAAAAAAATTGATAAAATTACAAAACTCATAGCAAAAATCAGAGGCAAGGAAGAAGAGGTAAAGAAAGATGTTGAAAATATTATAAGTGCAGAAATTAAAGAAGAAAAAGATGTTGAAAATCCTGCTGAAACTGCTAAAATATCGAAGGATTTCGAAGCAGAAATCAAAAAACTTATAGAAGAGAATAAAGAATCAAAAACTCATGCAGAAGTTCTTGAAAAAGCATTAAAACTTCAGGATGAAGTATTAGAACATCTTTCAGAAAAGTTTAAAGATGAAAAAGAAAAGGCAGGTAAATCTACATACGCCGAACAACTTGAATATAATAAATTAGTAGAAAACATTAAGAGCCGTATTATAGAAAATGGAGTAATACAAACAGACCCTGTATTTTTAGAGATATTGGATAAATTCTCGAAGAGACTTGATAAATTTACAAAAGAAGAGGTATTGTTATTGAGCCATATCATCAAAATAGAAGAAGAAATAATCCAAAAACTAAATCAGGTTAAATTAGATGCAAAAAATATAGATGAAGATACAAAAGAACTCAAGGAATTTTCTGAGAGTATTGAGAGATCAATTGAGGGTATTGCAGCATTGGAAAAGAAAAATGAAATGACCTTCAAAGAAGCAGAAGAGATATTTGGGAATTTTTATAAAGAAATATCAGAACTGGAAAAGAAAGGAAATGCCAGCAGCAATGAAATTAGTGAACTTTACAATAAAATAAACAGAGTTTTTGCAGACCCGCACAACAAAAAAGGAATTCTGTTTGAATTTGAGAAAAACGAGTTCTTTTTCTACATAACAGGATTTCATGCAAATGAACTCCATGGTGTAATATTGCACGCATGGAAAGGAGGTGTAGAAATAGTCAAGCATGAATCAAGAATAAAAGTTGGGAACATGCATAGCTCTATTGAACATGAATTAAAAACATTAAAAGCACGGTTTACAGACTTGATAAAGCAGGATATTGAAAGGGCAGGCAT
>Ga0210019_1002369_pt1 | contig 18398 bp, 18 predicted proteins | sample CryGeyCG2114_020_2_FD_183969 | JGI IMG/M metagenome (GOLD analysis project Ga0210019, IMG submission 183969) | Groundwater microbial communities from aquifer - Crystal Geyser CG11_big_fil_rev_8/21/14_0.20 (SPAdes) (version 2) | ecosystem: Environmental > Aquatic > Deep subsurface > Groundwater ...
GTTTCACCTTGGTGGCAGCTTCCAATCCCTGCCCCTGTGGTAATTATGGTGATCCAGAAAAGAAATGCAGCTGCACCAACCCCCAAATTCAAATGTATCGGCGGAAGCTTTCCGGACCCCTGATGGATAGAATTGACTTTTTTATTAACGTTCCCGCAATAAAATATGAAAAATTGGTGGCAGTAGATGAGGAAAATTGTAGCGTCAAAGTTAGAGAACGAGTGGAAAAAGCCAGGCAAATTCAAAGGGAAAGATTCAAAAAAGATAAAACTAATTCAGAAATGGAGATCCCGGAAATAAAAAAATACTGCCAGGTTGACAGTAAATCTCAGAATCTTTTAGAGAAATACGTTGATTCGGGAAAACTCTCTGCTCGTGGTTATCACCGAGTTTTAAAAGTGGCCAGAACCATTGCTGATTTAGAAAATTCAGAAAATATTCTCTACAACCACCTCAGCGAAGCCCTGAGTTATCGGCTAAGAGAAGAAACTTAAAGAATTCCTCTTAGTATATATAGCCCTTGATTGATGGTGAACCCACTCTGAGGGTTCGGTAATTCATTCTGCCCGAACCTATATAGTTCATCTCCGAAAAGACAACTTTGTCTCCTCTTACCTCTTCAACATAACCTACGTGACCGTAGTAGCTATTTCCTTTTAAGGAAATCACTGCTCCGACTTGGGGAATACACCAGCTTCCTTTACAAACCGGAAAACCGGAGATGATAGCATTGTCTAACCAGTTTTTGGCATGTCCCCAAGCAGGAATTGGCCTCTTTTGGGCTACCCACCAGGTGCATTGACCCCAGGGATAGCTATGGGATTGACCGTAAAAATTGTTGGTTGATAGCTGAGTAGAAGTTCCGGAAGTAACCGGTTGGACAAGGGAAACCGAGGGAAGTTTGCCATCAGGAATAATCAAAACTTCGTCTACCACTATATCCCTTTCTCCAGAAAGATCATTGAAGACAATAATTTTCTCAGTATCAGTTTTATATTGCTCAGCCAAACCGGAAATGGTATCTCCCTCTTTTACTAAATGCATGACACCAGAAACCGGCAAAATGAGAAGTTTTTGGCCCGGCTGAATTAATAAACTTTTTAAATCATTAGCCCACAAAATGGTATCGAGAGAGATGTCAAAACGTTCAGCGATGAGCCAGAGACTATCTCCTTCTTCGACAACATACTCAGTGATTTCTCTTCTTTCGGTGAGCTCTCCTTCGCCTAACCACATTCCCAAAACCTGAGGAGTAATGGTAACCGGAGGAGAAACAGCTCGCAGGCTTGAATTTTGAATGAAAAGAAAGTCGGGCAATTCCCGAGCAATGTTTTTGATTGGACCAATAAAGGGATTGTGAGAAAAGTTTTCCGACAAAGAAGCCAAAAAACCCTGATGAGAAGAGGAAGTCCCATCCAGGTTGACGCTAAAAGATAATATCAAAAATAAAACAACAGCAACGATCCCCAAATAAAGGAAGGGGTCTTTCCGAGATCCCTTAAGTTTCTTTAAATATTTTTTAATTTTAAAATAAGGAGACATTTTGTTCCTTCTTTAATTTTCCCAAAACTAAAAACTTTAGTCAAGCCCCATCCATGGTAAAATGATCTAATGAGGAATTTGCTCAAAAAATATAAAATTTATCCTTCAAAAAGGCTGGGCCAGAATTTTTTAATCGATAAAGGGGCGGTAAAAAGAGTAATCGAGGCGGCCAACCTTCAACCAGATGACATTGTTTTGGAAATCGGCCCAGGTACAGGGGTTTTAACAATCGAATTGGCAAAAAGAGTAAAAAAAGTTATTGCTGTCGAAAAAGACCAAAAAATGATAGAGATTCTAAAAGAAACTTTGAAAGAATTTGAGAATGTAGAAATTGTTCAAGAAGATATTCTTAAATTCCAAATTCCAAATGGGGCCCAAGCGAAGCTTGGGAGGGTGGCGGGCGGGTTGGAGTCCAAATTACAAATTCCAAATTACAAAGTAGTGGGGAATTTGCCTTTTTATTTGACGGCACCAGCGATCAGGAAGTTTTTAGAAGCTAAAAATCGACCAAAAGAAATGGTTTTGATAGTTCAAAAAGAGGTGGGGCAAAGAATTTGTGCTAAACCACCGGATATGAGCATTTTGGCAGTTTCCGTCCAGTTCTACGCTAAACCAAAGATTGTATCTTACATTTCAAAAAAATCCTTCTGGCCCCAACCAAAAGTAGACTCAGCAATAATTAGAATCACTCCGCGTCAGCCTGCCCCGTACCGAAACGAAGTTTCTGGTGCGGGGTTTCGCGAGCGATTCTTCGGAATCGTAAGGGCGGGTTTTTCCCAGCCAAGAAAACAGATTTTAAATAATTTTTCAAAAAGGTTACAATTGAATAAAGAAGAAATTAAAGCCTGGCTTTTGGAAGGTGAAATTCAGCCCAGCCAAAGAGCGGAAACCTTAACTATCAAAGATTGGATTAAATTGACTAAAACTTTTAATTTTAAATATGGGTCTTAAACAAAAATATTTTTTATTTATCGCTCTAGCCATTTTTGGTTTTGCATTAATTTTCCCGGGAATTTCTTTGGCTGATTATTGCTCTTCAACATGCCCGGAATATTATTCCACAGAATGTCAAGAACAAGTTAATATAGGATGTTGTAGCACTATTTGCTGTGCAATATGTTGTGGTGAAGGCGGTTGTTGGTGTTGCGGATGGTGTAAATCTTGTAGTTGTTCAGGAGAATGGGATGAATACAAATGTTCTTCTCCAAACTGTGATAAAGATATTTTAATTAGGCACTGTCATTCTTATAAAGCTGGCGGCCCTTGCCAGATGGGTTCATGTGCGGATGAAAGTTGTTGTGTATCGTGTACCAGCTGGGAAACATGCGAAGAATGCGGAAGTTGGCAAAAACCAGAAAGAAGTTGCGCATGTACTAAGGAAGGGCTGGTTAAGCCCGAGTGTAAATGCAATAAAGATTGCATAGACAAACCTACTAATCCGCGCTATTACGATAATCCTAATTATCCAACTGATACTTGTAATCCAGAAACAGGGAAAAATCCTAACAGTATTTATCTGCCGGTAAAATTAGATTGGGGTGATGTAAGAGGATGGAAAGATGGCTGGCGAGAAGGAAGCACTTGCCCAAAGACTTGTTCTGCAAGTTGCCCGAATTGTCCTTCTCCAGCTGAATGTTACAAAATGCCAGAATGCGTTCATTCCTATGTAATTAAAATTACTCAAAAAGCGGTAATAGTTGGCGGAAAAACAATAGAGCCAGAAACAGTAATGGTAAATGAAGAAGTACTGGATAAATCAGAATACAATATCAGAGAGAAAAAGGGGTTTTGTTTTTTAAAACCGAATCATACTTACGAATGGCAAGTAAGAGCTTGCTGTGGCGCTGACGGGACTAATTGCGGTTCTTGGAGTGATGTCTGGACTTTTATTACCAATCCAGCGCCTGAACCGAAACTGCCTCTTGACCCTGACTGGAATGGTTCAGGAAAAGCGGAAGACCTTCCTTTGATTGATAAACTTGAATGGTGCAATATCGAAGACGAGGCCTTTTATCCGGGAAGAATGGGGTATGATAATAAATGGCACTATGTACCCCTTTCTTATAAATTTTTCCTTTATTACGCTGACTATGATGAGACAGATCGGACGAAATATAAATGCTATCCTGAGTTATGGGATGAAAAAGAACAAAAATGCAATCCTCTAATTTTAGAGCCGAATGAACGCCTGGGAGAGCTTTGGCCCCCTCCCGAATTTCCTAATGATGAATACGGATGGCTAACCAAACTTCATTCTTATGCTTGGAAGGTCGCTGCTTGTAAAGATATCTCAGCAACGGACTGTACCGATTGGAGCCAGGAATGGATACTTTCAATTGGAGAATTCCATTTAGAGCCTCCTCGATTAACTGGACCGCCCAATGATGAAGAAATACCAATAGGTCTACCGGTGTTACTTCAGTGGGAAGGGGCAAGCGGTACCCAGTCTTACATTTATGAAATAAATGGGGCGCAAGATAAAACTCGTCTGCCCAATGTCAGTTTTGATTACCCTCAACTGGCTCTTAACACCCCCTACAGTTGGAAGGTCCAGCCTTGCTGGGATTTTGACTCACTAAATTGCGAAACAAATGTCTGGTCAGAAACCTACCACTTCATAACTACTGGCCGACCGCCAGAGTTATCAACAATGAAACCAAGTGGGCCAGATGTCCCTATCCCTGCCATTTTTGAATGGGAAAATGTTCCTGGGGCTAAGTCTTATGTTTTTAAATTCCAAGGGGTAGAAAAGCCACCGGTAGAAGAACCAAGATTTCCTTCTCTTGGTTATCCCGATTTAAAACAGGAAGCAAATTATTCTTGGCAGGTTAAAACCTGCGCCTGGACAAGTGGAAGGGCTTGTGGTGAATACAGTAACCCTCAAAGTTTTAGAACTTTTAAATTGGGAACTCCTTCTAGTCCAAAGCCAGGAGACGGTGGCCAATTCTATACATATGAAAAAACTTATCGGGTCTCCTGGGACCCGGTTGATTGGGCAAGATTTTATCAATATACAGTTGAATATGTTAGCGTTGCTCCAGAAGAAACAAGCGGGGATTGCCCGGCTAAATTAGGGGTAATCGTTCCCGAAACTATCATCCAATCTGCCTCTAGCAAACTCTTGCCCTTAATGTGCTTGGGAGATTATCAATGGAAAGTGAGGGCTTGCCTTGCTGAAAACTGTGAAGAAGAATCAACTGGCGATTGGAGTAATCAGGGTAATCCCTGGCATTTTGCTTTGGCAGAGGAAGAGGTTCCTGTGGAAGAAAAAGGTGGATTAGTTCCTTGCGGAAGAACCTACAATAATCCTCAAACTCCTTGGAACGATAGGGAACCTTGTGAAATTAAGCATTTCTTTTTCCTTTTAGAGAATATTATAGATTTCCTTTTGTGGAAATTGGGATTAATCATCTTAGGAATATTAATAGCAGCCACCGGTGTGATTTATTATTTTTCTTTGGGAGCTCCGGCTACGGTAGTAAACGTCAAAGCGATTTGGAAAGCAGCTGGGATTGGTTATGGTATTATATTTCTTGGCTGGACCATTATTAGTTTGCTATTGTCAATCCTCGGCTACCAGTTTGAATTTTTCGGCCACTGGTGGGAAATCAAATTCTAAAATATGAAGTTAGATAAATTTTTAATTTTAATAATTCTTCTTATTCTTTTGCTGAGTTTCGCAACTTATTGGCAATTTAAGAGCTTCCAAAAGACCTTATCTGAGGTTAAATTCCCTGAATTTGAGATGCCAAAGCTTGAAATGCCTCTTTTTCAAAAAAACGGCGGGCAAAAAGAATTTATTAGCCAAGATGGAAAATTAAAATTAAAATATCCTTCTGATTGGGTGGAGCTGGCCAAGGAAAGTTTGGGAAGTTTCAACCAAGAGGCAGTAGAAGGAGGGAAAGTTTTATTTTTCGCTCAGAAATTCAAAATAGAAAAGGCAGCCTTTGCTCTTTTAGTTGTCCAAGAATCAGAAAAAAGGGAAAGCGTGGAGGAAATTATTGAAGAGATAAAAGAGGGAGTGGCAGAAGGAGGAGGAGAGATGAAAATTATTAATTTGGATATTAAAGAAAATGAGGGCTTTTTTGAAGCAAATTATAAAAGAAAAGGCTCCATTTTTCGCTCAAAAGAGAAAATAATTTTCGCAGAAAATAAATTTTATTTAATTTCTATTTTTTCCTTAGAAAAAGACTGGCCGGAATTTGAAGGGGAAACTGAGGAAATTTTAAATTCCGTTGAAATACTTTAATTTTTAAGAAAAGCTTGACAAAAGTTTAAAAAACAAATAAAAAAGAATTAGCAGCCTTAAAAACTAAAGAGGACTGTAAAGAAAATAAATCGGAGGTGAAAGAATGCTTAAGAAAATAATCTCGATTGGTTTGATTTGTTTGTTTTTAATGGGAGGAGTAACGGGTTGTGCTTGTCCAGTAAAGCCAGCCCCGGCACCGCCGACGCAATCAACTCAGCCAAGTCAGCCAACGCAACCAACCAAACCTTCGCCGCCAAGTCCGTTAACTGTTGAAGTAATAGAAATCACTAGCGATGAACTTTTAAGCAAGATATACACGGTAGTTAAGGGTAAAGAAGAGGGTAAAAATGTAGCAGAGCTAGAAAACTGGCTACTTTCTCTCTCCGGAAAAAAAATCGAATTGGCAGGTGAAATCAGCTGGGTTGACAAGGATTTAATAAACAATGAATATATCCCTCGCGAGATATATTTCGGGAAGCGTTTTGACTGGTCCTATGATAGCCCTGCCTTTACAATTGCCGCGATCCCTACAATTGCCGCAAAGAGTGATCCCTCTGTAATGAGGCGGATAAAGGAAGTACAAGTGGGACAGCCTGTTTTTATTGAAGGCAAGGTGGAGAAAATATCCTTTGAAAACATGGGTCATTCCATATACTGTATAATAACATTCGATAAATTATATTAATCAAGAAACATTAGGGCTTTTTAGCCCTTTTTTATTTGCTATAATAGTTTAAGGCATGTTATAATTTTAAAAGATGGGGATGTCTATCAAAAATAAAAAATTGCTTCCTCTAATTTTACTACTAATAATTTTTGGTGCTTTTTTGTCCTATCAGGTAAAAGCTGGCGATTGCAATAAACATTGTTCTGACTGTTCAAATCAATCTAATTGCGAAGGGAGCGATGCCCACTGCGAATGGTGTAAAATGGAAGGCGAGCCAACAGAAAAGTGCTATAAAGCATTAGAAACAAGCTGGCCTAACTCTCCAGCTGGAACCCCTTTAACCAGATGCAGCACTCTTCCGATGATGGTTAAGTATTTTTATGAATGGGGAATATCCTTAGGAGGATTAGCCGCCTTTATCTCTTTAATTATTGCCGGATTTCAATATCTAACCTCGGTTGGCAACCCAACTATAATGAAGGAGGCGATGGATCGAATAAAATCTGCCTCTTTTGGCATGGTTTTGCTTTTGGGCTCTTGGTTGATTTTAAATACTATTAATCCTCAGCTAACAACCTTCCGGACAGGTCCTATGGATTTATCTGGAATAGGAGATTGTGACACAAATGCCGATTGCCAAGCAAATTATGTTAATTATGTTTGCGCAGGCGATCCAAATCCAGGCGATGGGAAAAAAGAGGGAATGTGCATGCCAGAAATAGGCATGCCAGAACAAAAATCCTGCGAATACGCTATCGCATATAGCAACGTCAACATGACGGGAACCCCAACACCATTAAGCCCGGACAAACAAAAAGATGTTGAAGCTAAATCTGTCAAAGCCTTCTATGCTGATTTAAATAATACCCAAAAGGAAGCTTGTAAGAAGAAAAAAGGGTGCCCTGGTTTTAATCCTGCGGCAAATGAAAATCAATGTATTTGCCCAACCTATGAGTGTGGCGATGAAAATAAATGTAGCGCTGGTCCTACAGCCGGCGGATGCACACTGCAAATATTTGCTGGCGGATTTTGGCCCTGGGGGTGCGGAGACCGAGTGGCAACCGTACCGGCATATGAATCTGATCTCTACAGGTGGGTTGATAGACAAATAAAATGTGTAAAATTAGTACAGCCCAAACTGCTACAGTAAAAAAATGAAGGGTAGAATCAAATATTTATTTTTAATAATCTTAGTTCTGGCCTTTTTCTTTCCCCGGCCAGCTTCGGCTGATTTCTTTGGCATTGTCGATCTTATTACGGCCTCACTAGAAGGAGTGGAAGAAACTGCTAGTCCTGTGGTTTGGGTGCTTATCACCATCTTTTTAACTTATATTGTCGGAATAGCTTCTGCTTTCAGCTCTGCGCTTCTCTTGCAATATGCGACCCAAAATCCTGACTGGCTTTCTATCACTGGCAATGACATGGTAAGAAGCGGCTGGTATTTTACTTCTGGCCTAGCCAATATTTTTATTATTTTGATTTTAGTATTTATTGCCTTTGCCTATATTTTAAAAATCGAAAGCTTCCAGGCCAAGAAAACTCTGCCCAAATTAATTATCGTTGCCCTTTTAATGAACTTCAGCTTAGTTTTTGTCGGGATAGTGGTTGATATTGCCAACTTTTTTTACAATACAGTCTTGCAGGGCAACATGAACCTGCCCCTTGACATTGTTGTGAAAATTGGAGGAGGCGCTTGGGGTATCATTCTGGGGCTGATAACTACGATTGGGGGGCTGACTATCTGTTTTATGACGCCTCTTGCTTCCACTATTTGCCAAGCCGGCGTGGTCTTTGGCTTGATAGCTGTGACTTTCTTACCCAGCATCCTTACTTTTCTTTTACAAGCCTTTCTCTTTTTTCTTATTAGCGGGATATTCTTTACTTACGCCTTTTTATTTGGAGCGAGGGTGTTTATTATCGAATTACTGGCGATATTAGCTCCTATTGCTTTTTTGTGTTCCGTTTTGCCCCAAACCAAAAAATATTGGGATGAATGGCTTCAACACCTCGTCCAATGGTCATCTTTCGGGATAATTCTTTTTTTATTTTTAACAATAGGGCTTAAAGCAGCGAATTTCATCACTCCACCACCTATGGGCGGTGGCTTTCTTATGCCTCCGATATTCAGTTGGATATTTCTACCGCAATACATTATCTATTATTTCTTTTTATTTGTTTATTTAGTAGTCGCTCTTTGGCTCAGCAGAAAATTTATGCCAACCTTAGCTAGCCTGTTGATTGAACAAGGCAAGGCATTGGGAGGAATGCTGTGGGCACGGGGAATTAAACCCCTTGCCGGGGCCACCTGGAGACAAGCGCTCCTGTCTGCGGCTGGACAAGAAGCAAGAGAGAAAGAAGCGGAAAGAAGAATGGAAGCAGGAGAAAAATTAGGGCTGCGGGAAAGAATGGGCCTTACGGTGGGGAAGGGAATAGCGACGCCTGCTCGGTGGGTCTCGAGACTAACTAAAGTTACTCCTGAACTGGCCGCCAGTAGAGAAATCGAGGCAAGAGAGAAAGAGCTGGAAGAGAAGTTTGGAAAAGATACAAAAAGTGCCGTGGCCATTCATACAATAGCTGGTAAATTAGTAGCCCCGCCAGAAGAAAAAGCTGCCCTGGCTCTTTATTTACAAAAGATGTACGGAGCCGACGAAAAGGGGCTCGGACGACTCAGCCCCGAACAGTTTAAAGAAGCGCTTTTAATAACGGCGGCATCCACTCCTCATAAGGTAGAGGATTTAGTCAAGCACCGACAAGAGTTAATTGGAGGTGAGGATAAAGAAATGAGCGAAGCTATTCGAAGATCGATGTTCTCTAAAGGGTTTGGAGCAGACGAGGAAGGAGAGTTTAAAGATAAAGACCTTCGGTTAATGGCAGACTTAGGAGTAAAGATTGATGGCCAAGAAGTTGGAGAATTAATCACAACACCAGAAGGACAAGAAAAAGTAATGAAAAAAGTCCTCCATAAGAAAGCTACCGACGCTCTGAAAACCAAAGATATAGAAACTTTAACTCGGGAAACTCGCGATAACGAAGAATTCCAAGAGGCAGCAGCTCGCTGGAAAGAATGGAGCTTTATTAGAGAACTAGGAGAGACTCACCCGGGTATGTTAGACAGAATGCAAGATAAGGCTGAAAAAATAGCCCCCACCGTAAAAGAATCCTTAATAGAGCTTGCTAAAACCAATCCTTCTTTTGTCAGAGCTCCTTACACGGCGGCTGGTCGGTTGTTAATGCGAGAATGGGAAGGAATTGGCGAAGGACGAGCTAAAACGTTAATTACGGAAGCAAGAAAAAAGGTGCCGCCTACTGCTGCTCCTCCAGAGCTTTTTGAATTGAGCCCAGAGGAAATTGAGGCAAGAAAAGGAGAATTTGCTAAGCCCGAATATTCTTCAGCATTGGCAGGGAGAATCGGTGAATCTCAAAAAAGAATTGAGGAAATTAATATTGAGTCGGGCGCTCTTGGAAGAAAAAGAAGCGAACTAAGGCTGAAGGGAGTAAAACTTTCTTCCGAAGAACTAACCGAACTTAGCAATGTTTCTGCTAGGATAGATGCTCTAGACAGAGAAAGACAGAGCTTAAATACTCAGAGAGAAAACTTAGAAAGAAAACGGAGAATAATAATCGAGGAGGTAAAAAAATTCAAGAAGAAGAGGGGTTAATAAAGAAGGCGGGGGAAGTGATTTCGAAAAAACCAACCAGAAAAATACCAGGCGTAGAAAAAAGTCTCCGAAAAGATTATCTCAAGGTCCGCAAGAATGTAGAAGCAGTAAATAAAGATACTAAAGCTGTTCTGGCTGAAATTGAGAAGGCAAAGAAAGAAAAAGACGAGGAAAAATTAGGAGATCTCCAGAAAAAATTTGAAGATAGGCAAAAAGAGTTAAATGAAGCCCAGGCTGAATTAAGGAGAGCGGCAATTGAATACGGAAAATACCTTAAAGAAGCGAAAGAAATTGAAAAAGAAGACAAGGGGACTCCCTAAAATAGAAGAGGCTCTCCGCTACGAAGGGAGAGCCTTTTTCTTCAGATAATTATGTTCGGATTCCTTGAGCCTTATTCGCCGCTACGAATGGCGACTTCGGCATCTTTTCCTCTGGAATCCTGCTTTTAGCCCCATAGAGGATGGGGGTTGGGGAACTAATGTCTCAGAAATCCCCTAACAAGGGTGATGTTTGCCGCCGCATCGGTCTGCTGGCCGTCGAGATCCACTCCTTCCAGAAGCGCTTCCCAGGTACGCTCCTGGGCTCGCGCCGCGATCCGCTTGTTGCGGACCACTTGGAGGGTCTCATCCCTCTCGGCTTGAGATATCCTCCGCTCGGTGTCGGATCCCCAAGGGATCCTGGCGAGGTCCTCCCGGGCCTTCTCAAGATTCTCCCGGGCCCGAGAGATTCGCTCTTCCCGGACCTTCTCAGCTTCAGACCTGGGAGCCAATCCCAGTGCTTGTAACACTCCCATCTTACTTTACCTCCTCTCCGACATACTTCGCGAACTCGGACCAGATACCCATGGCTTCAAGCTCAGGCTGGAGATTCATCTCTTCGATGATTCTCTTTATCACCCCGGCCAGGGCCCGGACTTCAGCCACTTCGTCCTCCTGGACTTTGACTATCACTTCCCGTACCTTCAGCGCCTCATCGATCTGCGCCTGGTTGGCAGCCACCTCATCGAGAGACCTCTTCTTCTCGTCGAGCTCTTTGCTCTGCGCATCGAGCTCGGCCGCCCGCTGATTGAGTTCACCCTCTTTCTTTTGGGCGGTTTCCTCTTGGCTCGTCACCGCATCCTCGCGCTCCTTAACCTTTGTCTCCCGTTCCTCGATGGCTTTTCGAGCTTCCTCGAGATTAGCCATCGTCTCTTTGGCCACCGCTTCCTTAGTAGTGAGCGCCTTCTCCCGAAGGTCCTGCTCCTTCTCTTTGGCCGCTACCTTACCCTCGCGCTTCCGGAGCTCCTCGTCTTTAGCGACAAGGATTGGCGCTGTCCGCTCAGCCAGAGTCGGCGTTCCGGCCGACGCCTTCTTTAGCAACTCCTCGGTCCGTTTCTTCAACTCTTCAAACCCTGCCATGCTGATACCTCCTTCTTTCTTTTGATTTTTTTGATTCTCTTTTGCTTTCTTCTTTCGCCACGGCAATTTCATACCACCCTCCTCTTTATCTCATATTATACACCACTCTCTAAAAATGTCAAGGGTAATCTTTTCACTCTTCTGTGGAGGGCTCAAGGGTTGTTGAGCTATTTTTTGTTTGTGGTAAAATAAAAATAATATGGCAAAAGAATATTCTAAAGAAGAATTTTGGAAACTTTACGAAAAACTTCCTCAAGAATTAAAGGATGCTCTTTGGGCTGAGGAAACCGGAAATAATATTTATGAGATTTGCAAAAGACACGGCGTGGAGGAAAACTTAGGGGAAATCGTTGAATATGTTGGCCGGGCTTTAATTGGAGTTTTGCCGCCGGAAGATTTTCAAGAAACTTTAGAAAAAGAATTAAAATTAGAAAAAGAGGTTGCTAAAAAAGTGGCTCAGGAAATTAATCGGTTTGTCTTTTATCCAGTGAAAACCAGCCTGGAAGAGCTTTACAAAATAGAGATTGCGCCATCGGCTAAACCTGCCGGAATTACTCCACCGCCCGAAGAGAAACCCCCTGTTCCGGCTAAAGAAGATGTTTATCGCGAACCTGTAGAATAAAATGAGATTTACTATTCCTCAATTTATTGAACATGAGGCAAAAGTAGTCGGGCCCCTCACTTTTCGACAATTTATTTTTGTCGGAATTGCCGGCGCCATTGGTTTTGTCCTTTATTTTACCCTTCCTTTTTCACTTTTCTTATTAGCATCGATTTTTTTAGGCGGAGGGGCAGTGGCTTTGGCTTTTTTAAAAATTGGCGGCCGAGATTTGCCGACTGTTTTGGGAAACTCTCTAAAATTTTTAACTTCTCCTAAAATGTATATTTGGCGAAAAAAAGAAACACTGGTCGCTGTTTTTGAAAAAGAAAAGCCCGCCTCAGCTAAAGCTACGGCGGACAAGGAGGAACTTCCTTTAAAAATTGCTGAAAAAAGTCAATTAAAAAAATTAAGAACTCAGATTGAAACTAAAACCAAATAATATGCCTCAAGCTAGTACTCAACAATTTTTAGAAATTGACCAAATTAGAGAGGGAATAATTATCCTCAAAAATAAAGCCCTCAGGGGAGTCATCATGGTTTCTTCCTTGAACTTTGCCTTGAAATCCGAAGATGAACAGAATGCCATTATTTATCAATTTCAGAACTTTTTAAATTCTTTAGATTTTTCAATTGAAATCGTTATCCAGTCGCGAAGATTAAACATCACTGGCTACCTCGAAAAATTAAAAGAATTGGAGGGAAAACAAGAAAATGAGCTATTACGAATTCAAACGGCCGACTATCGAAAGTTTATTCAAGGGTTAATCGCTGGCGGAGCAATTATGTCAAAAAATTTTTTTGTGGTTGTGCCTTTTACCTTGGTGGAAATCCCAGGGATCAAAAAGACCGATACCATTTTTGATGCCGAGAGGTTTCAGAGGGCTAAATCCCAACTCTGGCAGAGAATGGAATTTGTCGCCCTGGGATTGAGAAGATCCGGTCTCCAATGCGTTCCATTGAACACTTCGGAATTAATCGAGCTTTTCTGGAGTTTATGCCACCCAGAGGAGGCGGAAGTGGGTTATTACCCGGAAATTCCGCCCGAATTAATTCAATAATTAATAATCTGCGTTTTTAATAAATTAAAAACTTGATTAATGATTAATATTAAACTCCCAACTTTCAAAAAAGCGAGGGTTCCAGAGAAAATTTTTGAGGCGCCGGCAATCAGTGCCAAAGACATCATTGCTCCCTCCTCAATTGCTCTACTCTCTGACCATTTAAAATTGGGCGAGAGATTGGCAAAATCTTTCTTTATTTTCTCTTATCCAAGATATTTAAGCACCGCCTGGTTTTCTCCGGTGATTAACTTGGATACGCCAATGGATATTGGTTTTCATATCCATCCCATTGAAACCGGGACGATTTTAAAACAACTCAGAAGAAAAGTAACCGAAGTGATGGCTGAAATTATGGAAAGAGAAGAAAAGGGGTTAATCAGGGATCCGGCTTTAGAAACTGCTTACCGAGATTTAGAAACCTTACGAGACCGACTCCAAACTGCTCAAGAAAGGATGTTTAAATTTGGCCTCTATTTAACGGTCTATGGCGACAACCCAAAACAGCTGGAGGAGATTGAGACCACCTTAAGGTCAATTCTGGAATCGAGGTTAATCTATATTAAGCCGGCTCTTTACCAGCAAAGAGAGGGGTTTAATTGCACTTGCCCTTATGGTTTAGACCAACTCCAAGTCCATACCTCAATGAATACTGACCCCCTCTCTTCCACTTTTCCTTTCGTCTCTTTTGATTTGAGCTCCAACGAAGGAATTTTGTATGGGATAAACCGACATAATAATTCTTTAATACTTTTTGACCGTTTCAGCTTAGAGAACGCGAATTCCATTTTATTCGCAAAAAGTGGAGCGGGAAAGAGCTTCGCAGTGAAATTAGAAATCTTACGCTCTCTGATGTTGGGGGTGGACGTAATTGTGCTTGACCCAGAAAACGAATATAAGTTCCTTTCCGACGCTGTTGGTGGTTCTTTCTTCAATATCTCTTTAGCCAGCCCAAACCACATTAATCCTTTCGAGCTCCCCACTCCCAGAGAAGATGAAAAACCGGAAGACGTTTTAAGGTCTAATATTATTAACTTAGTTGGATTACTAAGAATCATGCTGGGAGGTTTAACTCCCGAAGAAGATGCCATTATTGACCGGGCTTTGAGTGAAACTTATGCTGCCAAAGATATTACTCCCGAAACCGATCCCTCATCCTGGAAAGAGAGAATCCCTTTAATGTCAGATTTGGAAACAGTTTTAGAGGGGATGGAAGGAGCCGAAAGTCTAGTCAGAAGGGTAAGGAAGTTTACCAAAGGAACCTTTGCCCAATTTTTCAATCAGCCAACCAATATTTCAATGGATAAACCCTTTGTGGTTTTTGGAATTAGAGACATGGAAGATGAACTGCGACCGATTGCTATGTTTATTATTATGCGATATATCTGGAACAAGGTCAGGTCAGAATTGAAAAAAAGAATCTTAGTGGTAGATGAGGCCTGGTGGATAATGCAGACCGAAGATGGGGCATCATTTTTATATGGAATAGCAAAAAGGGCAAGAAAATATTGGCTGGGCGTAACCACTATCACCCAGGACGTTGGTGACTTTATGAAATCTTCTTACGGCCAGCCAATTATTACTAATTCTTCTTTGCAGTTTCTAATGAAACAGTCGCCAGCGACAATTGACGTTGTCCAAAAAACCTTTAATTTAACCGATGAAGAAAAATATTTATTATTAGAAGCAGAGGTAGGAGAGGGAATCTTTTTTGCCGGCCAAAAACACGTGGCAATAAAAGTGGTTGCTTCCTATACCGAAGACCAAATTATCACCACTGCTCCTGAAGAAATTTTAAAAATAAGGGAAGCGAAAGGAGAAATTTAGGGATAGGGCCTAATGACTACTCTTCTTTCTGGTTCCTGGTCAATGCTTTCGGTAGTTATGTCTGACCTCCCGGCTAATTCAAGATGAATAATCCTTCTCTCATAAGCTGGCATTGGAGAGAGGATTTTTTCTTTTTTGGTAATAGTCACCTCGTCGGCAGCAGAACGAGCTAACTCTTTTAGGTATTCAAATTTTTTCTTTTTATAGCCTGAGATGTCCAGGTCGATAAAAAAAGGTTCTTGAATTTTTCTTCTCAATATCGCTTTTAAAAGGTGTTGGATTTCGGCTAAGGTTTGTCCCCCTTCGCCAATTAAAATTTGAGGGTCTTCAAGCTCTAAATTAATCGGGATGGTTAAATCTCGCGGAGGGAGGAATTCTATTTTCACCTCGAAGGTTGTTTTTCTAAAAAATTCCTCAGTAGTTTCTTTAATTTTTTTTAAGTCATCTTGGTTGAGCATACGTTTTTTTAAAAATTAGGTATTGTTGACCAATTGAAAAAAAGGCAGTGACTATCCAATAAAGGGCGATGGCTGAAGGTAGCTTCCAGAGAATAAAAACAGTAAAAATTGGGAAAAAATAAAGCATCTGTTTTTGCATCATGGTGGAAAATTGAGCTGTTTTATCGCTCCCCGGAGATTTTTGAAGTTTGGGGCTCATCATTTTTGTCTGAAAAAATTGAGTAATGCCAGCTAAAACAGCTAACCCGAAACTAGCCTGGCTAAGATTAATTAAACCGAGGAAGGTTGGATCAATTAATCCTGGGTCGGGCACAAAAGAGTAAAGAGCAGCCATTGCTCCCGGTTGCAATCCTTTCCAAAAGACCCGATAAAGAGCGATTAAAATTGGCAGCTGGATTAAAAGAGGCAAAAAACTGCTGAAAGGATTAATTTTTTCTTTCTGGTATAGCCCCATCATTTCTTTTGCCTGTCTTTCTCTGTCATTTTTATACCTCTGCTGAATTTCTTGGATCTTGGGCTGAAGTTCTGAAAGGACTTTTTGGGACTTAATACTTTTGACCATCGAAGGATAGAGGATAATCCGGATTAAAACTGTTAGAATAATGACCGCTATCCCAAAATCATGCCCAGGCAGATATTGATAAAGCAAAATTAAGGCATTAAATAATGGTTGATATAGTATTAGATTAAAAGCATTAACCAATAGATTCATCGAAGTTGGATTAAAATTTGAGCTTTTTGGAACAGCCGATTAACAGCTGTTTCTATTTCCCAAAAATCCTTTGTTTCTAATCCGGGAAGGGCGATAATTATTCCATCTATTCCTTTTTGCATTTTATTTAATTTTACTTGAATTAATTCTCGCAGCCGCCTTTTTAATTTGTTGCGAATAGTTGCTTTTTTAGAAACCGCCTGGGAGACTATACAACCGAACCTTATTTTGCCAAAACTGTTCTTGGAGATTGCTAAAATCAAAAAATCTTCTTTAAACTTCCTTCCGGTTTTTAAAACCTTTTCTATATCCTTTTTCTTTTTGAGCCGAGCAGGTTCTGGTAGCATGTCTTTTGTTAAACCGCCAATCTTTGCCTTTTCTTCTTTCTTCGTCTGGCCAAAACCCTTCTGCCTCCTTTGGTTTTTTGTCTTCTTAAAAATCCGTGAACGCGTTTCCTTTTTCTTTTTTTAGGCTGATAGGTAATGCTCATATGAAACCATTGTAGCAAAAGGAACCCCTAAAGACAATCCCCAGATTTTACCCAGGATATTAACAGATGGAGCGGGTTTGCGGTTCAATTTACATCTTCTTGACTAGTATAGTATAATTAAGGAGGAAAATAATTCTAACCTATGGAAAAAGAAAATCTTTGGCAGGCGGTTTTAGCCCAAGTCCAATTAAGTATCTCTCAGGCCAACTTTGCTACCTGGTTTAAGAGTACCGAAATTATCTCTCTAAAAGAGGGGGGGATTGTTATTAGCGTTCCTAATTCTTTTGCTAAAGAGTGGCTGGAAAATAAATATGGCAAAATTATTTTTAAAATTTTGCATAGTTTAAATGAGGAAATTAAAGAAGTCAAATATGAGGTCAAAAAGTCAGGATTAAAGGTTTCAAAAGGAGCTCCAGCCCCCTTTCTGGAAGCTGGCCAGCTTGAATTTCAAGAGTTTGAGGTTGACAAGGAAACAAACCTTAACCCCCGTTATACTTTTGAGAATTTTATAGTTGGCCCTTTTAATGAGTTGGCTCATGCAGCTTCTTTCGCCGTTGCAAAAAATCCTGGTCAGGTTTATAATCCTCTTTTTATTTATGGGGGGGTGGGGCTGGGCAAAACCCATCTCTTACAAGCAACTGGGAATGAAATAGTCAAAAATCGGGAAAATATAAGAAAAGTCGAGTATGTTCCTTCTGAAAAATTTACTTCCGGCATTGTCGCAGCAATCAAAAATCGCCAAGTAGATAGTTTTCGAAGAGAGTACCAAACGATTGATGTTTTGGTTATAGACGATGTCCAATTTTTGGCCGGGAAAGAAAAAACTCAAGAAGAATTTTTTCACACCTTTAATGCTTTGTATGAAAAAAACAAACAAATAATTCTCTCTTCTGACAGGCCGCCCAAAGCCATCCCGGCCTTAGCTGAAAGATTGCGCTCCAGGTTTGAAGGAGGAATGATCGCCGATATTTCCTATCCCGATTATGAAAGCCGCATTGCTATTTTGAAGGCTAAATGTTTAGAAAGAAAATCGGAACTCCCCGAAGAAATTATAAACTACATTGCCGCCAATATCCAAAGAAATATTAGAGAATTAGAAGGTGCTTTAAACAGGTTAATAGCCTACCAAAAACTCCAAAACCTTAGCCCCAACCTTGAGGTTGCTAAATCTCTCTTAAAGAATTTGATTATGGCTCCCAACAAAACCGTAACGGCTAAAAAAATAATTGAAATAGTGGCCAATTTTTATGATTTAAAGGAAAAAGAAATTCTCTCCTCTTCGCGTAAAAAAGAAATCGTCAAGCCCCGCCAGATAGCCATGTATTTATTGAGAGAAGAATTAAAAGGCTCTTTTCCTTTTATCGGAAGGAAATTCGGCGGCAAAGATCACACCACCGCAATTCATGCTTATAAAAAAATAATTTTTGAAGTGGAGAAAAATGAGGGCCTCAATGAGGAAATCAACTTAATTAGACAGCGAATATTTAGCGCTTAAATTGGGGAAATCTTGTTGTTAAAAAACACCTTTAAATCTTCCTCCTTCTTCCCCCCGGGTTAACCCTCCACTTTTCCACTTTTTATTTATTCTTATCTAAACACAAAAATTTAAAATTTAAAAATCACAACAACAATAATAATTAATATAATAATTAACACATAAAAATGAAAATTACAATTCTCCAAGAAAAATTAAAAGAGGGGATAAAAACAGTTGAAAGAGTTTCCCAAAAAACTCTAA
>Ga0210019_1002372_pt1 | contig 18384 bp, 16 predicted proteins | sample CryGeyCG2114_020_2_FD_183969 | JGI IMG/M metagenome (GOLD analysis project Ga0210019, IMG submission 183969) | Groundwater microbial communities from aquifer - Crystal Geyser CG11_big_fil_rev_8/21/14_0.20 (SPAdes) (version 2) | ecosystem: Environmental > Aquatic > Deep subsurface > Groundwater ...
TGAAAAAACCGTATGAAACGATTAATTGAATAGCAAAAAGCTATTATAAATGATACCACAGAAAATACAAGTTTGTGTATCAATCGTACGGCAAATGATATAGTGGATTAGGCTAAAAGTCAAGGAGCAAGCTATGCTACAATAGTGAAGCTATGATCACTGACCCGATTAAACTCAACTCCTCTCAAGTTCAGGCGATTGAATGGAATAAAAGCCCGCTTCTCATTGTCGCAGGTGCGGGAACCGGAAAAACAACGACACTCGTTGAGAAGATTAAATACTTAATAAATCAGAAGCTTGCACGACCAGAAGAAATACTCTGTCTCACCTTTACTGAGAAAGCAGCATACGAGATGGAAGAGCGCGTTGATCGTGCGATGCCGTATGGATTTTTCCAGATGTGGATTTCGACATTTCATGCATTTGCAGATGACGTGCTCCGAGACGAACTTCATCACGTGGGAATGAATGCTTCATATACTCTTATGTCTCAAGCACAGTCGGTTCTTTTTTTGCGAAACAACCTATTTAATCTGAGCCTCAAATACTTCCGCCCCGTAAGCAATCCAAACAAATTCATAACCGGACTCCTTCAACACTTTTCTCGTCTTCAGGATGAAGATATATCTCCTGAGGATTATGAAGCATGGGTTGCAAAACAATCTCGATCAAAAAAATCACTTTTGAAAGATGAAGAATTTGAGCAGATACAAGAGCTTTCTTTTGCCTACAGAACGTATCAAAAAATCAAAATTGAACATGATGTCATGGATTTTGGCGATCTCATTTTTTATTTGAATAATCTGTTTCGTAAACGACCAAATGTTCTTGCGCAATATCAGCAAAAATTTAAATACACCCTCGTTGATGAATTCCAAGATACCAATATCGCACAATACGAGATGATCAAATTGCTCTGTCCACCGAAGAAAAATCCACATTTGACGGTGGTTGGCGATGACTCTCAAGCAATCTACAAATTTCGTGGTGCATCGGTTTCAAACATTCTTACCTTCATGGATGACTATAAAAAGGCAAAGCAGTTGAGCTTGGTGGACAATTATCGATCAAATCAAACCGTACTCGATCATGCATACAAGCTCATACAGAATAACAATCCAGATACGCTCGAAGCCAAACTCGGTATCTCAAAAGAGCTAAAAAGCCATGCAAAAAATGTCAAAGACGCAGTTACATTTAATCTTTTCTCGCACGGAGATAATGAAGCAGATTGGATTGTTTCAAAAATTATTCAAATGAAAAAAAAGCATGATTATGAATTTCAAGATTTTGCCATTCTCGTTCGGGCAAATAATCATAGCGATTCAGTGATAAGTTCGCTCAAACGCGAGGGACTTCCCTTTCAGTTTTTGGGTCCAGGAACTCTTTTTAAACAACCGGAAGTCAAAGATATCATTGCGTACCTCAATCTCCTTGCTGATTTGAATGATACCGTCTCGATGTTCCGCGTCTTGAGTATGGATATTTTCCAAAATGATGCAGAGGATCTTGTACTCCTCATGTCTTTTGCAAAAAAAATATCTCTGAGTTTGTATCAGGCAATTGATACATACCTCTCCTTTGAAGTTGACGAATGGCATCAGAAAAATAATGCGCACTTTAAAGAACATCTTCCTTTGATCAAAGAAACTACCAAGAAAAAACTAATACCAATCATGCGAATGATCAAAAAGCATCTTGGTCAAATCAAGCATGATACGGCAGGTGAAATCTTATTTTCATTTCTTGAGGATACTCAATATCTTGAAAAGTTAAGTAATCCAACGTCGGAGCTTGAAGAAAAGCAAACGCTCAATATCACCAAGTTTTTCCGGAAGCTCAAAGAGATTGAAAACTCACAAGATGATACATCAGTCTTTTCGATAAATGACTTTATCACGATGAGTATGGAGCTTGGTGAATCTCCCCTTGCAGGTGAAAGTGACATTTCAGATGTCAATGCAATTAATATACTCACGGTTCACTCTGCAAAAGGTTTGGAGTTTCCCATTGTCTTTTTGCCAAACCTAAGTAAAGGTAGATTTCCGACAAACCGCAGACGCGAACAAATCCCGATTCCCGATGATTTGGTCAAAGAACAGATGCCCGAAGGTGATTATCATATCCAAGAAGAACGACGACTCTTTTATGTTGGACTTACGCGCGCAAAGGATCGTGCTTTCTTGAGCTCATCAGAAATCTATGGATCTGGTTTGAGGAAACGGAAAATTTCTCCATTTGTCGTTGAAACAATCGGTCTTGAAGCGGTACAAAATCTCAGCGCACTCGTCTCTGAAAAAAAAGAACAGCTTTCAATTTTTGATTTTAAAAAGAAAGGGGAATCGGTGATTATCCCCCCTGTTGAAGTTCGTAAGATCTCATACTCTCAGCTTCAGACCTATGAAATCTGCCCGCTTCAATATAGGTATCAATATATACTGAGAATTCCTACGCCACCTGCAGCAGCTGCATCGTTTGGAAGCACGATCCACAATGTACTTCAGAAATTTTATAAAGGATATACGCAAGATTCATCAGGAGAGCTTGCTCATTTACTCGATCTTCTTGAATCATCATGGATTCCCGTAGGATATAGTTCGCAAGCTCATCAGAAACGCATGAAAAAAGAAGCCTCAGAAATGCTTGAAAACTATTATCACTCTTTCCATACGTCTGAAATAAAAATTATTGATCTTGAGAAGTTGTTCAAAATCCGCATTGGAAGCTCAGAATTTCTCACCGGAAAAATTGATCGCGTGGATCAGAAGGAAAACGGAGGTATAGAAGTCATTGATTATAAAACCGGTAGAAGACCTGATGACAAGAAACTCAAAAAAGATCTACAACTGGCAATTTATGCAACGGCAGCGTCTGATCCCGGACTTTACAACATTCCCATCGAAAAAATAGACCTCTCATTTTATTATCTTCAAGCACGGGAAAAGATAACTTTGAATCGGACGGCAGAAGATCTTCTCGAGGTTCAAACCCGCGTGAAGGATGTGGTCCAAAAAATCAGAAGTCAAAAATTTGATCCCCGTGTCGGACCGTGGTGTGATTTTTGTTCATTTCGCATGATCTGTGAGGCGTGGAAGTGAGGAATTTTTAGTGTGAAAATAATTTATCTTTCTATCTCGACCGAACCAACACTAAATCCATGATTAAAAAAACCCTTATCAGCTGAAAGATAACTAAATTGAAGTTTCGGATTTTCAATACTAATACTTTGAAAACCGCTGACGAGAATCAAAAATTCAGAGTTATTATCTTTTGTTCCTACCGAAATTGCTTCGTCATTATTTATATATCGGATATTCCAATAGATTACACCCGGATGCATAATGGGTTTAATTTGTTCAGGAGAAAATTTTATTTTTTTTACCGTACGTACTTTTGAAAAGAAAAAATTGTTGAGTGTCGTAATATAGGTATCATTCTCTTTATGAATTAACATCATCGGGTCATTTGAATTTTTCCCGTTATAAATCCATACTGGATTATAAAAGAAGTTTCCATCCTCATCTTGACCATTGATGTGAGTTGCCCTACTGGCACTTACATCATAGACGCCAAGCCACATACTTGAGCAGGTCAGGTACTGATCTGTTTCAGAAAACATCAATCCATCATTGCATTGTAAATCAATCATCGTGGGGTTTTCTCCATTTTTACTCAAATACACATTTCCTGCGGTCAAAATAGAAAATGAATATCCCTTTCCCTGATTCATCCATCCGAATCGAGAAGAATCATTTTCAATTGTGAAAGGAACCACATCAAGCGTGCCTGTATTGACATCATACAAATACCATTGTTTGCTATTTCCTATCTTTTTGAGAATTGCCAGATGTTTTCCATCATTATTCCATCCGCCATATGCAAAAGCTTCAAAGTCAGTAATTTTTATTTTTTCTCTTGATATAAAATCATAAATGTATACACCATCATGTTCTTGGAATGCAACTTTCTTACCATCGTGTGAAAAAAGTGCAGCTGATACCATATCTGCGGGAGTAAAATATGAAAAAAGTGCGTATTTTTTTCCCTGATCATCAAGTCCGCCAATAATAAATTGATTTATGTTCGTTTGTTCTGTTATAACAGCTGTATTTTTATATGCAGAGAATAAATATTTCATATTAATTTTCTGTGTTTGATCAGATGCGGGTGGTGAGATGGGACTACTTGGTAGATTTGTTTCGTTTGGTAAAGAGGTTATCGCGGCCTCTAAATTCTCTTCGCTCACTATGTCAAAATCAAACTCAACTGGAATTAATTGTTGTTGTAGCTCATCTGTAGACGAAGGTGGTTTATTATTCCCATCAGTTGATACTGTTTGCTCATTGGTTTGGGTCTTTTTCTGTTCAGAAGATGCATGTCGTTCTTGATAATACTGAGAAGCACCGATTGCGCCAAGTACACCCATGCAGATAAGAATTATTATAATATTTTTCCTTGACTTAAGATGAGCGGAGTTTTCAGCAGGTTCATTTTGGATTTTTGTTGATATTTCTTCCATATATACAAAAATGACTATCCGAACAGACAAATTATATCGTAAAGATTCCTATTTTCATACCCTCACTTGTATCCTAGGAACGATCTGTGAGGCGTGGAAGTGAGTACCTCAACACCACCTCATCATCCAATTTTTCAACACTCAGTAGCTTAAACTGTGGGACTTTATCGGGGGGGAATAGTATTCCTTCGACCATCGTCAGGGTTTTATCGGGAAGTGAGCCAAAGATTTTGGGAGCAATCGTGAGGTGGATTTCGTCGAGAACTTCTGCCTCAAGGAGCTGTGCGATCAATGTTGGTCCTCCATCAATAAATACTTTTGTATGCCCTTTTTTATTGAGGTAATCAATCAGATGCTGTATGCTCACGCGCTTTGATCCATCCTCAGGAGTCAAAATCGTTGTTTCAAAACCATGATCATTTTTAAGCGCATTGTGGAGTTCTTCATCAGGATTTGAGGTCAGAACAATGTACTCAGGCAAGGGCGGCTTCCTCAAATCTTTCCGAAACTCTTGATACATGTCCTCATGAATCCTGCGGATAAAGTATTTGGCAAACCGAACGGCGGTATTTTTGGCGTCGACTATCGCATCTGCATGCGCACGAAGAAACGTAAAATATTCTTTATCTTTTTCTGTTCCGATCGGCCAATATCCTTTTTCCTTGACAATAATCTTTCCGTCAATCGTGCTCACAAAACTCGTGAAAAAAAATGGACGGTCTGCTGGTTTTTCAAAACTGAACGGAGTTAGTTTCATATGATATCTCTATTGTATCTATCGGGAGTCAATATTTAAATGCGAAATGATTGAAGCACAATTGAGCGCAGTGATCAAAATTATTGAGGAAGTGGATGTTCGAGCTCATCCGAACTGCGAGTTCACTTCCGAACTAATTTTCGGTCACAAGCGAAATTTAATTCACAATTACTTTTTGCTTCTTCACTTTCTTATCTCCTCGAAGCCACTTCACTCCAAGGTACACCAATGGTGTTTCAATAATTGACATAAACGATTTGAGAAGCCAATAAGGAATAATCAAACTAGTAAGAAATGCAAAGTTGCTATCAATGCTTTTATCCAATGCCCAGAATGCTAAGGTCATAAAAACAGTAGTATCGATAAACTGAGAGATAATATTTGACGCATTGTTTCGCAGCCAAAGCTTGCTTTTCCCCAATTTCTCCCTGATCTTTGCAAAAAGAAAAATATCCAAAAAGTCAGCAAGAGCAAATGCGGTAAGCGATGCAAGAGAAATGCGTGCCGATTTTCCAAATACTTCTGCAAAGGCTCCATTGCTTTCCATAAATCTTCCTGATGGAGGAAGCGCAAGAGACAACATGATAAATCCAAATAACAGTCCAATGGTCATAAGTCCCGTACGTACGACTGAACGAGCACGTTCTACACCATGAACCTCTATAATCACATCGTTAATGGTAAAAAGGATCGGTAGAAGAAAAATTGCGACACTTGCGTTCAGGGTAAAATCACCAAATGTCACGAGGGGAAATGTCTTTATCCCCATGAGCTCAGACACGATAATCCCAAAAATATACACTCCGACCAACACATCCATTTTTTGCATTTTGAACATATGTTTAAAGTTATTCTTTTAATTCTTTCAGTATTGCACTGATCATATAGAGTGATCCAGTAATGACAAGTATTGTATCATGTTTTTTTTGAGCTTTTTCCATTGCTTTGATTGGGTCAGAATAAATGGTTACCTTCTCCGCAAAGAACGCATCGTTTAAAAGTGCCCGAATCTTTGCGGCTTTTTCCGGGATAATGATACGATCTTGATCGTCACCATGAAACTCTGTGACAAATATATCTTTGGAAATGGGAACAATGAATGTAAGCATTTCTTCATAATCCTTTCCCTTTTTAAATCCAAGGAGAAAATCAAATAATGTTTTGGAATGACGTTTTTTAAGGTCTTCAATAAATACTGACATTTTCTGCGGATTATGAGCTCCATCAATGATGATTTTCTTTCCTTCTAAATATAATTCTTGAAATCTTCCAGGAATATGAATATTTAAAAGGGTTTTTCGAATGACCGATTCTTCAAGGTTAAAGTCATCTCGTTTGGATACTTCATAGATTGTCGCCAGTGCAAGACTTGCATTTTCAACCTGGTATTCAGCGGGAATTGAAAGACTCAACTTTCGAAGATGTAATTCTTTATATTTAAAATCAAATGTGATCAGACTATTTTCTAAAGAAATATTTGTATATGTTTTGCTCTGGTGAATCTGGTGAAAAATGCTATCTTGAAGCTTTACTTGAGTTAAAATAACTTTTTGAGCTGCTGGTTCTTGATCAACAGTGAGCACCGTATTATTTTTGTGAATTATTTGAGCTTTTTCGGTTGAGATTGATTCAATGGTATTTCCGAGCATGTCCGTGTGGTCAATGCCAAGTTTTGTAATGACGGCGATTTTATTTTTTGCGGTTGCAATATTTGTGGCATCAAGTCTCCCCCCCAAACCAGTTTCCATTACCGCGTAGTCGACATGTTCTTTCTGAAAAATATAATAAGCAAGCACAATCATGATCTCAAAAAACGTAAGGTTTCCGTATTTTGTAACATCTACCTTTTCAATAAATGGAATGAGCTCATTCAAATACTTTAAAAAAAACTTTTCAGAAATAAGCTTATTATTTATTTGAATTCGCTCCCTCAAATCAAACATATGAGGAGAGATGCTTAACCCAACTTTTTTACTATGCGCTGCGAGGAATTTACTTAAAAATGCACATGTTGAGCCTTTACCAGAAGTTCCCGCAACATGGATGACTTTGATTTTGTTTTGTGGATTTCCCACAAGCTTAGCCAAAAATAATACTCGACCAAAATCAAACCCAGCACCGCCGAGACCAAAACGATCTCCTTTTGATCGAAATGAATACAAATACCTCTGGGCTGCTTCTTGTGTCGCGACTTTCATAATGAAGATTTTGTGTAATGAATCAATACTATAAGATCGTAAATAAAAATCAAGTTGTTTTTTTTAAATCCCTTTGATACTCTGAGTGCAAATACTATCAATTCTTTCATCACTACCATGGTATAGCATTTCATAAACTCCCACTCGGTGATTCTCCATTATTATTTATTTCATTGCTCCCATGAAAAAACAGGATAAAAAAATTTATAACCTTATCAAAGAAGAAACAGAGCGCCAGAGGTGTGGAATTGAGCTCATTCCCTCAGAAAATTATGCATCAGAACACGTTCGAAATCCCCTTTCTTCAGCTTTTGTAAATAAATATTCTGAAGGATACCCGTATAAGAGGTACTATGGCGGAAATGAATTTGTCGATAAAGTCGAAGAATTAGCTCAAAATCGAGTTAAAAAATTGTTTGGCGTTGAATATGCAAATGTTCAACCATACTCTGGTTCGCCTGCAAATTTCGCCGTATATATGGCAACCTGCCAGCCAGGCGATACCATCATGGGACAAGCACTTATTACGGGAGGACATCTCACTCATGGAGCTCATGTTTCATTCAGCGCAATCTATTTTAAAAGTCAGCAATATGGCGTCGGAACAAAAAAACAGGGGAAAGATGGACTCTTTGATTTCAAAGAAATTCGTGCGCTTGCGCTAAAACACAAACCTAAACTCATTTGGGTTGGTGCTTCTGCATATCCTCTTCAAATTCCCTTTGCCAAATTTGCAAAAATTGCTGATGAGGTTGGGGCATATTTGGCTGCAGATATCGCCCATATCGCTGGACTCATCGCAGGAGGTATGCATCCATCTCCGGTTCCGTACGCGCATATTATCACCACAACAACTCACAAAACACTTCGCGGACCACGAGGGGGTATTATCATGGTCACAAAAAAAGGATTGAAGAAAGATCCTGAACTTCCTAAAAAACTCAATAAAGCAATCTTTCCGGGACTTCAAGGAGGACCACATGACAATCAGACTGCTGCAATTGCCGCAGCACTTTATGAAGCTTCTCAACCATCCTTCACAACGTATGCAAAGCGAATAGTAAAAAACTCAAAAATACTTGCAAAAACTTTGATGGACGGGGGATTAAATCTCGTCGGCGAAGGATCTGAAAACCATCTTATTTTAGTAGATCTTACCCAGACACATGGAGCTGGATCTGGCTATTTTGCAGAATATGCACTTGATGCAGTCGGACTTACTCTCAATAAAAATACTGTTCCGGGAGAACAAAGTTCGCCATTTTATCCATCAGGAATTCGACTGGGAACACCCGCCGCAACAACTCGAGGAATGAAAGAAAAAGATATGAAATTTATCGGAAAACAGATGCTCAAGGTGTTGGAGATCGTAAAAAAGTACCAACTTCCCACTGAAAAAACCGAACGAAAAGAATATTTGTCAAAATTTAGAAAAGAAATCGATTCAAACAAACTATTGAAATCGATAAAAAAAGAAGTTCGGCAGATGGCAATCGGTTTTAAGATTCCATAATCCGTTGGTAAGTGTCTTTTTCAATCAACCTGATATAGGGATACCCTGATATAATATCCCTATATGCTGAAGTTTTTAGCCATAGCAAACGCTCTTCAAGTTGCTTTGCTTGTTTGGAAATATCAGGTAATTCCAAAACAGATTCCCCTTTTTTACTCACAACCCTGGGGTGAAGGTCAAATTGCCGATATGTGGTACATTCTTCTACTCCCCATCTTCATGAATATTATTTTTTTCATAAACAGACAAATTGCCAAAAAATTCTTTTCCCAGAATAACCTGTTTAAAAGTATTTTCACTGTTGCAAACGTAATTTTGATTGTAGGGTATACTGGCATTTTTTTGAAAATATTATTTTTGATTTCGTAACTCATATATGTTCTTAACGGGAATCATAATCATACTTACGACAACTGCAATTTCGTATCTTTCCACTCCGATTGCAATTCGAATTGCCAATAAATTTAAACTGGTCACTGATATCACGCAGAGAAGTCACCCCGCACACACCCACACGGGAATTATTCCGCGCGGTGGTGGAATTCCGATCTTTATCGCGCTTTTTGTATCTTCTCTTATTTTTCTTCCCATGAATCAGATTGTCATTGGAATTCTTATCGCAAATGCGCTCCTATTGATGGTTGGACTGTGGGATGACAAATATGACGTGTCCCCATACAAACGCTTTGGGCTCAACCTCATTATTTCCGTAATTCTCGTTATGTTTGGCCTGGGAATTCCCTTTATCTCAAACCCATTTGGTGGCGTGATACGCCTGGATCTCTGGAAAATTTCAGTTGATTTTTTTGGTGGACATACAATCTGGATACTTGCTGATATTCTTGCCATCATATGGCTTACGTGGACCATGAATATGGTGAACTGGAGCAAGGGAGTCGATGGACAACTACCTGGCTTTGTCGCAATCACGGCACTTTTTATGGGGCTCCTCTCTCAACGGTTCATTGCACATGATATTCAGGCTCAAACGGTGATGTATCTGTCGTTTATCGTCGCGGGAGCATATCTGGGATTTTTACCATTTAACTTTTATCCGCAAAGAATTATGCCGGGATATGGTGGTGGTGCTATGGCAGGGTTTTTGCTTGGTATCTTATCTATTTTGTCTTTTGGAAAAGTGGGGACCGCAATTCTTGTTCTTTCAATACCAACAATCGACGCAATTTATACCATCATGCGGCGTATTCACCAGAAAAAATCTCCGTTTCGCGCTGACTGGGGACACTTTCACCATCGACTGATCGAAATTGGATGGGGAAAAAGAAGAATAGCGGTATTTTATTGGCTCATTTCATTTATCCTTGGCGTTGCAAGTTTATTTCTTGGCGGAATAGAAAAGTTTTTCGCTTTTATTACGATCGCACTCGTTCTATTTATCTTTATTATCCTGATCGATCGCATGAAACAAATTTATAGATAATTATGTCTCATATTGTTATTGGTATTTCATCGGGAATCGCCGCATTCAAAACACTCGATCTCATCAAACTTCTCAAAAAAGATGGACATAATATGTATGTCATGATGACAAAAAAAGCGATGCATATTGTCTCTCCAGGTAAAATTGAAGAAATAACGGGATACCCCGTATTTATGAACCTGTTTGAAGATAGCTTTTCTTATGAGCAAATTTTAAAACGAAAAAAAGTCGATCATATTGAGATTGCCAAACGGGCTGATATTTTTGTCGTCTCGCCAGGAACGGCAAATACGATCGCAAAGTTTGCCCATGGTATTGCTGATGATTTTATCTCAACTTCAATTTTAGCAACTACTGCACCGGTACTCATTTGCCCTTCGATGAATGACAAAATGTGGCATCACCCCGCAACGCAAAATAATCTCAAGATCTTGAGATCATATGGATATGAAATTATGGATCCAGAATCGGGAGCTCTCGCTTGCGGCACTGATGGTATTGGCAGATTGCCTCATGTCAAAGATATCAAAAAACAAATTGAGATAATCCTTTTACGAAAAAAGCTCTTTGAAGGAAAAAAGGTAGTAGTAACGGGAGGTGGGACCTCAGAACCAATCGATGAGGTTCGGGTGATCACCAATCGAAGCTCTGGCAAAATGGGAAAAGCGCTTGCCGAAACCTGTTCCCGATACGGAGCTGATGTGACATTCCTTCATTCGAAAAACTCTGTCAAATCAAACCTTCCGATCAAACAGATATCCTTTTCAACGGCTGATGAGCTGGCAAACATGCTGACTGACCAACTAAAAAACGCCGATATTCTATTTCATTCAGCTGCAGTTTCTGACTTTTCAACTGAAAAACATGAGGGCAAGATTGAAAGCTCAAAAAATCTCACTCTTAAGCTTAAACCGACACCTAAAATCATCAATAAAGTCAAAGAATGGAACCCTCAAATTCTCCTTGTAGGCTTCAAAGCAGCGGTATTTAATGACCTTTCTGTCATCCCGAGCGCAGTCGAGGGATCCCTTTCGGCTTTTACACACAAACTTTTCACTGACGCCCACGCCGATTTTGTTGTGGTGAATGATGTGAGCCGACCCGACATCGGTTTTGAATCGGATGAGAACGAAGTGTATGTCGTGTCAAAGTCAAAGAAGGTGCACAAGATTGAGAAGGCAAGCAAGGCTTCCGTGGCTGAAGAAATTTTGAAGAAAATACTGGGCTAATGTCATCCCGAGCGTAGTCGAGGGATCCCATTTCAAAGCACCTAGAAAGCTCTCCCTTAAAAAGAAACATCTCTTGCCCTTCAGTCACTCCTTTGTCGTATCCGAAGCACAAAGACTAAAACACTCAAATACCCCATCTTGAGTGGCCTCACTGGATTTCCCTCGATTTTTTCAGCCAACGCACAAGACCTCTTATATTGATATGCTCTATCTTTTGATTTTGTAATGTAATTGGACTAATCCTTCCTCCATCTCTGTTGAGCCGACAAAGTCAAGATCAACTTGTTTTCCAAAATGTTCGAAAATCTTAATACCTTCGCCAAGAATCAAGGGGTGAACGCTAATTATTAGTTCATCGATTAAACCATTTTCGACAAATAATTTATTTATTTCACCTCCACCTATAATCAAAATATTTTGTTTTCTTCTTTTCCCAAGTTTCTCTAATAACTGCTCAGGATCAAGATTTGTAAAAAACTGATTATTTGTATCTTTTAATAAACTTTTATTTTTAGTTAAAACAACGTTTAAACAATCTCCATAAGGAAAATCGTCTTCGCTTATTTCGTATGTTTTTCTACCCATAATTACTGCATCAGTTTCTATAAGCTGTTTTTGTAACACTTTCCAATCAGTTTCACAAACCCACTCAGTATTACCATCTGGTTTTGCAATATAACCATTAATAGTTGTCGCCATGTATAAAATTACTTTCATATTTTCTATTTTACATCACAAATATAAATTTTTTCCATTGAGCTCATCTTTAAATGATACCGCAGAAAATCACTATGATCCTTAGTTGACAATCGGATTGTCACCAGATTCGATATCACTTTCGCTTCCCTCAATGACATACCAACCCGACTCTTTTGTGATTTTTGCTCGCCATCCTGATTGTGATTCGAAATAATACCCATCTTCAAGTCTCCCAACAGCAATCGCACCAATGAGTCCGATTACCAAATCATTCATCACGGGAATCTCACTGTTTTCAGGAAAACTGATCAATTCGCGATTCAGCAACGACTTCCGACCTTCTTGAAGACGATCTTTCGTAGTATCAGTTATCAACAGATCAAAACGTTCAAATATATCCTCATCATCAGCACCAGCAATAATGAGTAAATAGAGAATTTCATTTTCTGTGAACGTAAGTGTTTCAGTTTTTGCCATAACTATTTAATATTTTTTATCAAATATTCCCAGTTTTGTATTTTTTGTTACATTATCCCATGGGTAATATTTTCCATTCATGGCAATATAAACTCCATGTGGTAATGTTTGAACAAACGCAAGAGCAGTCCCCATATTAAATAAAGCATCGGATTTGGTAAACGTATAGGGCACCATTGCACCCGTAAAAATAATTGTTTTATTAGTTATTTTCTTTCCTAAAAATTGAGCTGTCCCCTCCATATTGCTGGTTCCGTGAGTGATGACAATCTGATCTTCTTTTGCCTCAATACATGCTTTCAAAATTAATTCCCGATCGTGTCTGGTCATATCCAGACTATCTTTGAGCATGAGTGTACGTACTTTTATTTTTAAAAGTGAGCGTGACAATGTAAGCAGTTCAGGAACATGGGTCTTCGTGAATACAAATTTTTCAGAGATGGGATCATGAATTTTATCAAATGTCCCGCCGGTCACAAATATTTGAATGGCCATAGTAATTATTTATTCGATTAAAAAGTTAAAATCTTATCGCTTCCCTGCACAAGTTCATATAAATCTTTCATACTGCTCATCGGGCAGGTATTACTTTCTTCTTTGTTTCTCAATTTTAAACAAGTGCCACATGCCAAAATGTGCGCATTTTCAGATTTTAAAAATTCCGCTATTTGTTCTTGAATATTGAATCTTTCCAAGTGGCCTGCCTCATACTCCACGCCCTCTCCAAGAAGAAAAATTTTAACTTCATCCCCTTGCTTGATAGCAAAATTAGCGAGACGGAAAACGTTCCAATTTGTTTCTGGATTTGTTTGGCTGATGATGATCCCTAGTTTCATAGTGTTATTGATGAGTTAATTATATTGTATTCTAACAAATAATATTTATAAATTGATCTCCAAGCGATAGCGGAGAAAACACCTTACCCCCCTCTTTAAAAAATTAAATTCGTCTTGTTTAATTATTTGCATATCTCAATAAATAAATTAATTTCGCGTAACCCATTTTTATACGAAGTGTTTTCATAATTTGACTAATATTTGTATGCTAGACGGTATCATATACTTATTATTCGTGTTAACCTCACTTAATTTTGTTGTTTCAAAAGCAAAAGGATTAATGCAAAAAATCAAAATTTGCACGAATCTTAAAAATATCAAAAGTTCGCTTCAATAAAGTTTGGCACGAATCTATCATCTCCGCACGTAAGCACGGTATACTATACCCTGATGAAATATTTTATAAAAACGTTTGGATGCCAGCAAAATGTAGCAGATAGTGAGCGTGTTGAACAAGCATTTTCAGCACGTGGATTTACAAAAGCAAAAGGGTACAAAGATGCAAATTATGTCATTATCAACACCTGCATGGTGCGAGAATCTGCTGAAGAGCGTGTATATGGACTCGTAAATAATCTTGCGATAATAAAAAAGGGGAAACAAAAAAATAAGGAACTTTTCAAAATTATAGTGACTGGATGCATGGTAGGGATCGCATTTCGAGATAAAACCGGAAAGTTCCTCACCAAGATCCGAGAGCGAATGCCCTATGTTGATGAATTCATGCCGATTGAGGAAGTTGGTTTTGATAGTGAGCCAGTTCGTCAGAGTGAAACTCATGCATGGGTACCAATCTCAAATGGATGCAATAATTTTTGTACCTTTTGTATTGTCCCTTTTACCAGAGGTCGCGAGATCAGTAGACCGTATGAAGATATTCTCGAAGAATGTCTCCATCTCAAGGCAAAAGGATACACCTCGGTCATGCTATTGGGTCAGAATGTCAATTCGTATGGCGCAGATCTTATCGTAGGAAAGGAAAATATTCAAGTTATGCGCGATATCAACGAAACGTACTTCGACAATTCAGCAATTGGGCAATTTAACAATCAAGCAAAAAATCTTTCAACCATCAGAGCAAAATTCACTTACAATGGCCGAAATGTAGAACCGGTGTATGTCAAGCATTTAGGTCGCCAACGCATCCCTACCCTTTTCCCCTATCTTTTGGAGGATGTCGCTCGCATGGATTTTGAAAAAGTTGACTTTGTTTCTTCAAATCCGTGGGACTTTTCAGATGAGCTTATTGAGATGATTGAAAAGTATCCAAACATCACCAGGACGATTCACCTGCCGGTCCAGTCGGGAGATAACAATGTATTGAAGCGGATGAACCGATGGTATACGCAGGAGGAATATCTAAATATAATTTCAAAACTCAAATCTCTAATTCCAAATATCAAAATTACGACCGATATCATCGTTGGATTTTGTGGTGAGACTGATGACGAATTTCAAAATACAGTAAAACTCGCAAAAGCAGTGGGTTTTGATAAAGCATATATTTCTCGGTACTCCGAACGATATATGACTGCCGCAACCAAAGTCATGAAGGATGACGTATCTCCCGCAACAAAGAAAAAAAGATGGAAAGAGCTTGACAGACTAATCAATACATTTGCGTATACTTCATAACGCTTGAAAGTTTACTTGGATGACAGGCGAGTACGGGATACTGTTTCAATCCATTTGAGACATCAAGCTCTATTGAATTACCTTTCCAGTCATAGAGACCTCCTCCAGCCTCTTCAAGGATCAGTTTAGCAGCAGATACATCCCAGATCCAGGGACCAGTATCGCCAATAGTCAAACCTACAATATTTTCTGCCACTAGTACAATATCAAGTGCAATCGCACCTAAAATTCTGGCGCCACGATAATTTGGCAATAACGTATCTACAATATCAATTGTCTTTTCATGAAAAGACTTCCAAAGATTGGAGATAATTAATTGATTTTTAGATTCTAAATTTAAAGTTTGTAGTTTAATTTCTTTTCCATTTCGAAGCAAATACGAACCTTTTCCAAACTCCGCAAAATACATATCGTCTAATATGGGACGGTAAATCACTCCTGCGGTCAACTTTCCGTCTTTGAAGTATGCGATTGATGAGCAGAAATAATCTAATCCTGACGCGAAATTTGAAGTTCCATCGATTGGATCAATGACAAACACATGTTTTGCAGTATGAGTATTCAGATCTTCTTCACCTATGAATCCAACAGTAGATTCATCTATGTTTTGCTTTTTCATCTCAGATAAAATAGTGTCGACGATAACTTCTTGAGATTCTTTATCAGCTTTGGTTACTATGTTTTGATGATCAGTTTTGTGAGTCACGTCAAGTTCGGTCGATTGAAAATATTTTTTTTGAATTTCTCCTGCAGCAATGGCTGCTTTTTTGATGATATCAAGCATGAGAGATAGTATACTATAATCATGAAACTCTTAGTCACTGGTGGCGCGGGATTTATCGGATCCAACTTCATTCACTATTGGATCAAAAATCATCCTGATGATTATATTATCAACTTTGATAAACTTACCTATGCAGGTAATTTGGCTAACCTAAAATATGTTGAAAATAATCCTCATTATAGCTTTCGTAAAGGCGATATCGTGGATACGTCAGCGGTGGATGAAGCGATGAAAGGGGTGGATGTCGTCGTTCATTTTGCGGCAGAAAGTCACGTTGATCGTTCCATCGAAGACGCTTCACCATTTGTCATGACCAATGTTGTCGGAACACACGTTCTTTTAGAGTCAGCATTAAAAAATGCGGTAAAGCGATTTCATCACATTTCCACAGACGAAGTTTTTGGAGCACTTGATCTACGTGACACGAACAAATTTACTATCGACTCTCCGTATGATCCCCATAGCCCCTATTCTGCCTCAAAAGCCGGATCTGACCATCTGGTTCGTGCATATCATGATACGTATGGACTACCAATAACGATCTCAAACTGCTCAAATAATTTTGGACCATATCATTTTCCCGAAAAACTCATTCCACTCGCTATCACTAATATTCTCGAGGGGAAAAAAGTGCCGATTTATGGAGACGGGAAGTATGTTCGGGATTGGTTGTATGTTGAAGATCACTGTCGGGCAATAGAAATGATACTTACGAAAGGTACCATTGGTAAAACATATCTCGTCGGTGGTCTGACAGAAGATATTTCAAATCTTGAGGTTATCAAGAAAATCCTGTCGATAATGGGAGAATCTGAAGAGAAAATTGAGTATGTAAAAGACCGACCGGGACATGATCGTCGATATGCGATCGATTGGAGCCAGACTAATGAAAAACTTGGATGGAAGCCGGAATATGATTTTGACTCAGCTTTAGAAAAAACCATTCAATGGTACAAAAATAATGAAGATTGGTGGAAGCCCCTGAAATAACTATGAATATTGCAATAACTGGCGCAAACGGACTTGTCGGATCTCGAGTCAGAGAACTTCTCAATGACGATTTCATGTTCATTTCTCTTGATCACAAAGATGTTGATATCACCGATCAAAAGCAAGTACATAAGAAACTGAATGAAATTGATTTTGATCTTCTTCTTCATATGGCAGCGTATACCAATGTTGATCGCGCTGAGGAAGAAAAAGATATTGCTCGAAAACTAAATGTTGATGCGACCAACTATTTGTTTGAAGAAACACAAACAAAAAATAAAAAAATGATCTACATCTCAACTGATTTTGTGTTCGATGGGGAAAACCCCCCATTTGATGAAGAATCAAAACCAAATCCTATTGGCTATTATGGACAATCAAAATATGACGGAGAACTGATTCTTGAGAATCATGCGATGATCGTGAGAATCACCTATCCCTATGGCAACTCTCCATCACCAAAACAAGATTTTGTCCAAAAAATCCATTCGCTCTTATCTCAAAAAAAACCTCTCTCCATGGTGACTGATTCTGCAATGACACCGACATATATTGACGATATTGCTTTGGCTCTGAAATATTTAATGAATCATTTTTCACCGGAGATATTTCATATTATAGGTTCAAAGTCTTATTCTCCGTATGAAGTAGGAACAATGATTGCAGAACAATACGACCTTCCTGACTGGCTTATCCAACCGACGACCTTTGAAGAATATAGCAAGGGAAAAGCTCCGCGTCCACAATATGCCGAAACAAGAAGTATTAAAAACACCTTTCAAAAAATGAGGTCGTTTGGCGAAGGGTTGAAATACACTACATAATCTTCTCAAGCTAATTATCCAGATGGAAGCCACTTTTTGTATTAGTTTGAGCTTGTGTTTTAAGTCTAAATCCTTTATCATTTCACCTATGACCATAACATTTGTCGGACACGGATATGTCGGACTTGTCACTGCATGCGTATTTGCAGATTTTGGAAATGATGTTTGGGTGGTTGGACACACCCCAGAAAAAATTGAAAAACTAAAAAATGGTGATCCACTTATCTACGAACCAGGTTTGAAGGAGCTTCTTAAAAAAAATCTGGATGCAAAACGGCTTCATTTCAGCCTTGATTTTGACAAAGCAATTCCCGAATCTGATATTGTATTTATTGCTGTTGGGACTCCCCCAACTGAAACAGGCGAGGCCGATCTCTCAACCGTTCTTGCCGTTGCTGAAAAAATAGGGAAAAATCTGAAAAAAGGATACACCGTCGTGTCATGCAAAAGTACCGTTCCTGTTGGAACAAATCTAAAAGTCG
>Ga0210019_1002376_pt1 | contig 18360 bp, 12 predicted proteins | sample CryGeyCG2114_020_2_FD_183969 | JGI IMG/M metagenome (GOLD analysis project Ga0210019, IMG submission 183969) | Groundwater microbial communities from aquifer - Crystal Geyser CG11_big_fil_rev_8/21/14_0.20 (SPAdes) (version 2) | ecosystem: Environmental > Aquatic > Deep subsurface > Groundwater ...
CCGCCTCGAGAAAATCAGCGGGAAAGTGGAATACCAGGATCCCCCGTTGTCGCATAAGCAAAACAAGGGTGCGGTTTCCTATCTCAAGTTCGACGACTTCTCGGGCCGATTCGGCCATAGCGGGTTCTCCAACCTGAACGGAAAACTGGTGATCGAGAAGGATCGGCCTCACCAGGAATTGGCGGTGGTGTATTCCCTGTCAGCGGAGGATTTTCCCGATATCCTCCGCGTGGCTTCCTCCGATCCGAAAGTGAAGGACTTTGTCAGCCGTCTCGCGTTCAGTAGCGGAAGAGTGGAGGTGGCTTACAATTCCAAGGGGGACGGGCAAGGCACCGGTCAGGAAGAGAGCTGGGGAAGGGTGAACCTCAAGGATGTTTCCGTTCGCTACGATAGCCGGTTTCAACCCTTGTTGAACGTGACCGGAACCTTGAATTTCGATAAAAAAAGGACTTTTCTCAGTAAGGTCCATGGCTGGCTGGGCGATTCCCCGTTCGACCTGGAAGGGGAGGTCGTGTGGTCGGGGAAATCCGAGCCCGACTATCACCTGTCGGTGTCGCTTCCCCAAATGGTTCAGGAAAATCTGCAGGATGTCCCTTTTCTGGAACGCATCCGATTTTCCGGTCCCGCCGCCCTGACCCTGAAGCTGGATGGAAATCCGAAGTCCTTGCGGTTCGAAAACCGCATCGATCTTACCCATGCATCGTATCAATACGGAACGCTGTACAAGAAAAACTCCAGTCTTCCAAATCGGGTATTTGTGAAGGGATCCTTTGCCCAGGATGAGCGGATCGATATCGAAAAATTCGTGTACGAATTGGAAGGGGAGAAGGTGGAAGGCCATGGCCGGATCGTCAACCTTAACGATCCGGCGTTCAACATGAATCTGCGGGCAAAGGATTTCAAAGTGACCCAGGTGGGCCGGTTCATCGAACCGTTGCAGTCCGCTCAGGGCGGCACCATGGATTTCTCTTTCAAGGGAAAAGGCAAAATCGATCAGTTTGAAAAGGCCGATTTTACGGGTACCGTTCAGTTTAAAAACCTCGTTCTCAAGCCCGCAGGATTAGCCAACGAGATCAACATCGACGCCCGGGTCGATTGTGAAAACCATGTGTTAAAAATCCGCAAAGCCTCCCTGGTTGCCGAAAACACCCGCGTGGATTTTCTGGGCGAATTCCAGAAAGACCCGTCTCCCCTGCTCAATCTGGAAGTTTCCGGAGACGACCTTGTTCTATCCGAGCTGATTCCTTCAGGGGAGCAAGAGGGTCTCCATTCGATTTTGGACACCCCCTCCTGGTTATCGGGTGGCAAAGTGATTCTTTCCCTGAATCTCAATCGCCTGGATTACAAAAGCCTCACGCTGAAAAATATTTTGGGGAAAGTTTGGCTTCACGGCAAAGTTCTGGAAATTCCTGAAATGAAACTGGGAAAGCAAAAGCCCATTTTAGTCCGGGCCATCTTCAATGCGCAGAACCCGGAAGCGACCCTGATACAAGCCAAAGTCCAGGGACAACAGATCGAGAGCGCGCACATCATGGGAATGTTTGAGGAAGTCTTCCACGACGGTCTCACCGGAAAGGTGGAAAATCTTTTGCTGGACGTAAGGGGGCGGGGCAAGGGATGGGACGGATTTCTTCAGTCCATTACCGGCAATATCTCGTTTCACCTTAAAGACGGCACATGGAATAAAATGGAATTGGCCCGGGGGGGACGCCGGTTGATCGGCAAGCAAGTCGAAGAGCCTCCGGCCACGGCAAAAAAGCCCGATTCCCCCGGGGAAGTGGCGCCGTTGGAAAAGGAAGAATCCGAGCCTTATGAGCGCATCTCCGCGGACTTCACCCTCGCGGCGGGAATTGCAGAGACGGAAAATTTCATCGTTGCGACCCCGCAAAGAAAAATTTCGATCGTGGGGAAATTCGATTTGGGCCGGCAGGAAATGGACACGGTCCTGGGGGTCGCGCCCCTGCCGGGGCTCGACAAGTTTTTAACGAAGATCCCGGTGGTCGGAAAAATCATCACCGCCGGGGATGAGGAAAGCCTGGTCAAAACATACTATTCGGTTAAAGGACCGTTCCATGAACCCGAGGTTTCTCCCATTCCCTTTGTTTCCCTCGGGAAAAAAGTGATGGGCATTTTCCAGGGTATCCTGCAAACCCCACAGGAAATATTCACTCTGCCTCAGGAAAAAGTCACCAACTGACTTTTTCCACTGAGGTCCTGGCCCGAAACGCCCGGGAACGCTCTCCCCCTTCGGTCCCGATTCCTGGGACTGAAAATTAAATAACTTTGATTTTTGAGATCTGCAACTCGTCGGGGTTCCGGCCCAGGTGGTTGGCCAGGGCTCCCGTGATGGCCGCGAGGTGTTCGGCTTCTTCCGAACCGGTGGCCGCGCGTTGTGTGGCGGGCCGGGCGGGAGATGGAGTGGAGGAGGCCAGCGGGGTTTTGTGGGGCAGAAGGTAGACCAGAAGCTTGATCGTGAAGATCAGGATTATGACGACCAGGAAGATGATGCTGAGCAACAGGACGGAGAGAATAACCGCTTGTAACGCATTCTCCATGATGATGGACCTCCCCAGGAAAAACCCCTGCCCCCAGGAAAAGGTCACCTTTTAAACCCGTAGACCAATCTTTTCCAGACAACAGAGAGGTGAAAAATCTTCAACCCGCGATCCGGTCCAAACAACCGGAGGGCTAAACGGGTTTAACGCTCGAAATATGGATCTGGTCCGGGTTTTTGCCCAGGTGCGCCGACAAGGCCCCGGTGATCGCCGCGATGTGCTCGCCCACCGCGCTCCCGCCGGGAGCACCGGCTCCCCCTCCGGGGGTGGATCGGGCCGGGGAAAAAGCGGGCGGGGCCGCCGGAGCCTGGTAGGGCATAAAATGAACCAGAATCTTGATGGTGCAAATCAGTACCGACAGTACCAGGAAAATTACCCCCATCGACAAAATTGAAACGATGACAGCATTCCCGAAGATTTTCATAAATTTAGGACACCTCTAATATTTCATGAATTTGCCGACCGCCCATTTGCCGGCCCTTGCTTCTCAAGGGCCAGCTCATGGCTAACCACAATTTTTAGAGGTTCCCTTTATTTTAAAGACCTCAGCAATTGGGAAATTTAACGTTTCGGCGATTTTCCCGCCTTCCATTTTAACGGCGACGATAACAGATACCGGCTATTTTCAGGTAGCCCTTATTTCGCGGCGATCAGATTAAAGGTTTGATGAATGGCTTCCGCGGCGGCGTTTCCCGTCCCCGCGTCGGGAGGGCTGAACAGTGAGACGAAAACCCCGGCCGCGACGGCGGTACCGATAACGCCTGCCACATTGGGACCCATGGCATGCATCAGCAGGTAGTTTTTACTATCCGCTTCGGCGCCCACCTTTTGCGAAACCCGGGCCGCCATCGGCACCGCCGAAACGCCGGCGGAGCCGATCAGGGGATTGATCTTCCCTCCCGAGAGCTTGCACATGAGGCGACCGAACAGAATTCCTCCCGCGGTGGCCGTGGCAAAAGCGAACAATCCCAGAATGATGATTTTAATCGTTTCCCACCTGAGGAAACTGTCGGCCGACATGGAGGAGCCCACCGCAAGGGCCAGCAGGATCGTCACGATGTTGATGAGGTGGGTCTCCGACGTCTCGTGCAGGCGTTTGGTGACGCCCGATTCGCGGAACAGGTTCCCCAGCATCAGCATCCCGATCAGCGGGGTCACCCCGGGGAGCATCAGGCAACACACAATGGTCACCACAATGGGGAACAGGACCTTGACCTCCTTGGAAATCGGCTTGAGCTGTTCCATGCGGATTTTTCGTTCATGTTCCGGCGTCAGCCATTTCATGATCGGCGGCTGAATCAGGGGAACGAGCGACATATACGAGTAGGCCGCCACCGCAATGGGGCCGAGCAGATGCGGCGCGAGTTTGGTCGCGAGGAAAATCGATGTCGGGCCGTCAGCCCCGCCGATAATGCCGATCGCGCCGGCCTCCGGGAGAGTGAATCCCAACAACACGGCGCCGATCAGAGTCGTGTATACGCCGAACTGCGCCGCGGCGCCGAGCAGGAGCGTGATGGGGTTGGCCAGCATGGGGCCGAAATCGGTCAGCGCCCCCACCCCGAGAAATATGAGCGGCGGAAGAATCTCGTGTTTGACTCCAAAATAGAAAAAGTATAGCAGGCCATCCGGATCGCTGTTCCCCATCATTCCGAGAGGGATGTTGGCCAGCAGACACCCGAAACCGATGGGTAACAAAAGAAGAGGCTCGAATTGTTTCCAGATTGCGAGATAAAGAAGACCGCAGGCGACGGCCATCATGACCACCTCGCCCCCCGTCAGGACGGAGAAGCCCGTCGATTTTAGAATCTGGACCGCGGCTTGACTGAAGCTGAATTCCATAGAGGTTCGCTCTTTGTGGGAGGGTTTAGTCCAGGGAGAGTAAGGGGTCGCCGGTACTGACGTTGACCCCCTCCTTGACCATGATGGCGGAAACGGTCCCGGAAGAATGGACCCGCACCTCCGTCTCCATTTTCATGGCTTCCATGATAATCACCGCGTCTCCCTCATTCACGGGGTCGCCCACTTTGCATTTAATGGCGAAGATGGAACCGGGAAGGGGAGCCGTGAGGGTCTCCCGGGCTCCGGCCGCCGCTACCGGGGCGGGCGCGGGAGACGGTACCGAGCCGGTGGCCGCCGGGGCCGTTGCGACGGCGCCTGCAGGAATGACCTCCACCGCGTAAGTTTTTCCATTGACACGCACCGTGTACGTTGCCGCCTGACCGGGGGTAGCAGGCGCCGTTGGCGCGGTGAGCGCCGCAGTTGAAGCCGCGGGTTTGGCGGCGGCGGGAGCGCTCTCCGCTTTAACCTTGGGTTCCTCCACCGGGGCCAGGCCGTCACGCCGGGCGAAAAAATTAATCGCCACCTTGGGAAACAGCGCGTAGGACAGGAAGTCTTCATCCGACTTGGCCTGGTCGCCGCATTCCTTGACCACCTTTTCCCATTCCGGTTCCAGAAGATCCGCCGGACGGCAGTCGATCACCTTCTGGTTTTCCGACACCTTGGCCAGCAACTCCTCGTCGATGGGGGCGGGAAGTTTTCCGTATTTCCCCATGACGCATTCCCGCGTTTCCTTGGTGACGATCTTATAACGCTCGCCGGTCAGGACATTCAACGTGGCCTGGGACCCCACGATCTGACTCGTGGGCGTCACCAGCGGGGGATACCCCATATCCTTGCGCACCCGGGGAACCTCCTTCAGCACTTCTTCGAGGCGGTCCAGCGCGTTTTGCTCCCGCAACTGGTTTTCCATGTTGCTGATCATGCCGCCGGGAATCTGGGACTCGAGGATTTTTACGTCCACGCCCCGGAAATCACTTTCAAATTCCGCATAATTCTTTTTGACCTCCCGGAAATAGTCCGCGATCTCCTCCAGCAGATGCAGATCGAGTCCCGTGTCCCGCGAGGTGCCCTTCAGACCCGCCACTACGCACTCGGTGGCGTATTGGCTGGTTCCCATGGAAAGGCTCGAAATGGCCGTATCGATGATGTCCACTCCCTCATCGATGGCTTTCTGGAGGTTCATCCCCACCAGTCCCGTGGTCGCATGGGTGTGAAGGTGGACGGGCAATTTGACGTTATTCTTGACCTCCCGGACCAGCTCCCCGGTGATCTGCGGGGTCAGCAGTCCCGCCATATCCTTGATGCAAATGATATCCGATCCCATGTCCTCCAGTTGCCGGGCCATTTTGATATACAACGGAACATCGTGGACGGGGCTCACCGTGTAGCTGATGGTGCCCTCCACGATTTTTCCGCATTTCTTGGCCGTATTCAGGGCGGTCTTGATATTGCGGAAATCGTTCAACGCGTCGAAAATTCGAAAAATATCGATTCCAACATCGACCGACTTTTTGACGAATCGTTCGACGATATCGTCCGCGTAGTGCCGGTACCCGACCAGGTTCTGTCCGCGCAGAAGCATTTGGAACGGGGTCCGGGGCATGGCGATCTTGAGCTTGCGTGAGCGTTCCCACGGGTCTTCATTGAGAAAACGAAGACAGGAGTCAAACGTCGCTCCTCCCCACATCTCAAGGGAGAAATAACCCACCCGGTCGAGTTTGGAGGCGATCGGAAGCATGTCTTCCGTTCGCATGCGGGTGGCCAGAAGCGATTGGTGGGCGTCCCTTAATATGGTATCGGTAATTTTAAGCGGATGAGTCGCAGTGGTCATTACCTGGAGTCCTCTTTTATAAAAAGGGCAGAGCTCTCAATTACTGGGACCCTGCCGGTTTACAGATTTGCCCGCAATTGCATTTCTGGCTCCAGCGGGGATCCGTCAGCTCTGTATTATATAGTGCTCGAATTCTATAATTGAACCATCACCAAATTCAGATGACGTCTGGATATCTGTTTCGGGAGAAAATTCGATTCCCGGCATGACCGGCCCGGGTCCTTGTTGGATCTGGGGAGAACGAAGAAGAAAGAGACAGGCATTTTCGCTCACAAGGTGAGCCCCCAAGACACACCTCCCCCCTGCCGTGAATGTTGAAATATTAAAGTATCGGTATTTTAAAATCAATTCTTATTTCCCGTCCTCATTCTCCGGATCTGGGGGAAAAACAAAAGGATGGTGCCGTGAATCTCCCGTCTTTCCATAAGCATATAAAAATCAGGAGTCCCCTCCCCGGAGGGGGGATATCCGTAAAATCTCATGGTCCCCACCCGGCCCAATCCCGGACCCATGTGATACAGCGTTGCGATGAAGGCCGACGTTCCGAGGTGAAAACCACAGCCGTCATTAAGCCGGTGAAAATGGAAAGGGTTCGATTTCGCAGAGATGCCCCGGGAAGGCAAGGGGGATAAAACAGACGTTTGCGCCGGGGGGGAGATCAAGTCCGATAACACAATGCGCCAGAGGTCACCATGGGGAATCGGGCGCTGAAACGGATCAAAAGGAAAGGAGAATTTTTTTGCGCCCAAACAGTTTTTCGATTTTCTCGATCGCCTTGGGAAGGGCAATGATAATCACCGAATCCCCCTCTTCGAAAACCGGGTCGGTGGAGGGGATCAACATTTCCCCCTTGCGGATGACCGCGCCCAGCTTGGCGTCATCGGGGAATTTCAACTTGGAAAAAGGTTTCTGGGCAATATGAGATCCCGACTCCACCACCACTTCCATCACCTCGGCCTGTTCGATCATGCGGAAGACCGAGATGACCCGTCCCTTGCGCAAATGCTTGAGGATGGAGCTGACCGTGATCAGCCGCGGATTGATGGTGATGTCCATCCCGATCGAGTCGAGGATAGGCAGATATTCCGGGTCGTTGGTGATCACCAGCCCCTTTTTGGCCCCATGTTTCTTCGCCAGCAACGCGGCCAGGATGTTGTTCTCGTCATCGTCGGAGAGCGACATGAAGAAATCCACATCGCTCATGTTGATGTCGTTGAACAGGTCCATATCGGTCCCGCTTCCATTGTGCACGACCGTGCGGGAGAGCACCTCCGCCGCCTCGGTGGCCCGTTCCCGTGAAGGCTCGATGATGGAGAGATCCCGAATCTTGTTTTCCAGCCGTTTGGCGAGGTTGATGGAAATCTGATTCGCTCCGAACAGGACGATTTTCTGCACCTCATCGACCTTCTTGTTGAGCATGGGCAGGAGAAACGGAAGGAATTCCTTGTCCAGCAGAGTATAAATGCTGTCGCCCGGCCGGATCTCGTCCTCGGGTTTGGGAAGAATCACCACCCCTTCCCGCACGATGGCGAGGAAAGAGATGGCGTCCAGCTCCGAGATTCCGCTAAGGTCGCCGATTTTTTTTCCCGCCAGGGGGGCATTGTCCGGGACGTCGAACTCCCGCAGGAGCACATCGCCCTCGGCGAATTCCGCAACGCTGACCGCTCCCGGCGTTCCCAGGATCTTGACGATGGTGTCGATGATGATCTGGCCCGGGTTGATCGCCTGATCGATGTAAACGTCCGAGGCTTTGAGGACCTGGCCGTTCCCGGTGAATTCCATCGTCCGCAACCGGGCGAAGCGTTTTCCGACGTTGAACTTGGCGGCGAGGATGCAGACGAGAATGTTGATCTCGTCCTTGTCCGTCACGGCGATGACCATCTCCATTTTCTGAATTCCCGCCCGCAGGAGGACGCTGGGAAGACAGGCATTGCCGTTGATAGCCATAACGTCGAGGGTTTCGGTGATGCGGCGGGTTTTGGAGGCGTCCTCGTCGACGATGGCGATGTCGTGACCTTCCTTGGACAACTCCTGAGCCAGATTGTTGCCCACAACCCCCGCTCCCACGATCAGAATTCTCATGACACTTTCCTCACCCCAGGCAGGGGATTCCTCTCAATTGGGGACCGCCGGGTATTCGGGAGCACCGAGTTACTTGGGACTGTTGAGAAATTGCAGAAACTCGGAATTATCGGAAAAAAACACGGTCGTGTCATTTTTAAGCGAGGCCTTGTAGGCATCCATGGATCGAATAAAGGAATAGAACTTCAGGTCCCGCGTGATGGCCTCGGCATAAACCTTGATAGCTTCCGCGTCCCCTTCGCCCCGTACGATCTGTTCCTGCTTGTAGGCATCGGCGATCAGGATGGTTTTTTCCTTCTCCGTTTCCGCCCGGATCTTGGTGGCCTCTTCCTTCCCTTCCGAGCGATATTCCTTGGCGATCCGGTCCCGTTCCGTCCGCATTCGATTGAAGATGGAGTTCGCGATTTCAGGAGGCAGGTCGGTCCGCTTGATCCGCACTTCCACCACCTCGATGCCGTATTCCCTGGCCTTGGGATTGGCTTCCTTGGTCACCTTCTCCATGATGACTTCGCGTGTTTCCGAAACGATGTCCTGCAGTTCGTGCGTGCCGATCTCCACCCTAAGTTCCGAGTATAAAATGTCATCCAGCCGGGAGCGGGCGTTTTCCGGGTCCCGCAGGGTTTGAAGGAACTTCAGCGGATCCACGATGCGCCACATCGAAAAATTGTCGATCAACAGCGTTTTCTTGTCGCGCGTGATCACCTCCGCCGGGGAGGAGTCGTTCACCAGCAATTGATTGGGAAAATATTTTACCTGTTGAAGGAAGGGAATCTTAAAGTACAGGCCGGGGGCGGTGATGATTTCCTTGGGTCTTTGCAACTCCAGGACCACCGCACTCTGCGTCATGTGTACCGTGAACACCGAGAGGTAGATCAGCACCAGGAGGACGACACCGCTGACGAGCCAGGCATTACTTTTCATGGTCACCGTTTGCTCCCGCTCTCGACCGGCAATTGCATCGAGCCCAGGGGAAGAAGGGGCACGACGCCCGGGTTTTTGCTCGACATCACGAATTTGTGGAGGTGAGGAAGAATCTCCTCCATGGTTTCCAGGTAAATGCGCTTGCGGGTGATTTCGGGAGCTTTCTTGTACTCCTCCCATTGAGCCAGAAACCGGTTGGCGTCACCCTGTGCCCTTTTGACCGTTTGTTCGCGGTAGGCCTCCGCTTCACGGACGATTTGCGCGGCCTGCCCGCGCGCTTCCGGGATCACGGCGTTGCGGTAACCCTGCGCCTCGTTGATCATCCGCTCCTTGTCTTCACGGGCGCTGACCACGTCCTTGAACGCCCCCGCCACCTGCTCCGGCGGGTGCACGTCCTGCAATTGAACCGTGATCACCTGGATACCCGATTGGTAGCGATCCATCAGGGCCTGAATTTTTTCCTGCGCCAAAACCTGGATCTCCGCCTTCCCCGTGGTGAGTGCCTCGTCGATCTTTTTGCTACCGACGATGCCCCGGATGATGGTTTCCGCCGCGTTGCGCATCAGGCGATGCGGTTGACGCACGTTAAACAGATAGGCCACCGCGTCGCTGATGCGATACTGGACGACGAGGTTGATGTCCACGATGTTCTGGTCCCCCGTGAGCATGAGCGATTCGGCGGGGACCCGTTGGCTGGGGCCGCCCTCCAGGACGCGGAAACCGATCTCGGCACGTTGCACTTTGCGCACCTTGGGCGTTTCCACATGCTCCACCGGGGAGGGAAATTTGAAATGAATTCCAGGCGGAGTGGAATGGACGTATTTCCCGAATCGCGTCACCACGCCCTCCTCGTCCGGTTCCACGAAATAAAAAACGCTGGGCAGGATCCAGACCACGAGCAGGATCAGGATCACCAGGACAAACATGGAGGGCTTGAACTGGGGGAATTTGATCTGTGGAAGGTCAAAGGGAGGCCGCCCACCGGGGCCTCCGCCTCCGCCTGTCGGGCCTTTGAAACGTTCATCCGGTGTTTTGTGGTCGTGCAGGTCGTCCCAGGCCATAGGTATCAATCGGTTTTGGTTTGAAATCGCGCTACGCTAACAAATGGACTGCCCATTGTCAACCAAGGCGGTCAGGATAAAAAAAATTGTGCCTTCTACTTTTTCTGGAGTTGGGCGGTTTCCTGAAGTGCCGCTTCCGCCTCTTCCTTTGAAAGGCCTTTAAGTTGAAAACTGAGGAAATAGGAATGGTCGATCAGAGATTCACCATCCATGAACCCCTCCGCGGCATCGGTTTCGTACAGGTACTCATAGATGGGATTTTCTGTGGAGGTAAACAGAAGCTCAAGGTCTTTGTACTCGGTGGTTTTTCCGAGAATCACTTTGATCGTGGAGGGTTCGATTGAAAATTTTCCCTTGATCGAGTTGAACGCTTCCTCCCGGGACTTGCCTCCGGCCATTTCTTCTTTTGCGGCTTTCTCGATGGCATCATTACGCTTGTAAAAGACGAAGTGAACGTAGCGCGGGGCTTTGCCCGCCAGGAAGTCCAGATTGTGGAAATAAAGTTGAGCCCAGTCATCAAAATCCACTTCCCGTGCAGGACCCGCGAACAGGGAAAGGTCTTCCGCCTTGTCCGGCTCTTCGCGAACCAGCTTATTGTAGGACATCGAAAACCGTTCCAGGCAATCATAAAGCACCGCGGCATAAAACGCGTTGAACTGATACCAATGACTGGTGGCGTTATGTGCATTGATAAGCTTGCGGAGCATCGTCATGAGATTGTCCGCGTCCTTGACATGCGGGGCGGAGACGGGAAACATATTCCGGACATATTCCTCCACCTTGGAAGCGTCCAGCGGGTGATCGGCGATGTTTTCCTGAAGGCCCGTCTTGGCCCGGTCCAGCGCGTGGTACACCAGCCGTTCATGCCGGAGGGACCGCTGATATTCCATGTACTCTTTCAATTTCCCGTCCTTGGATTCTTCCGGGTGAACCGGCGCGGGGTGTGAAATATCTTTTGCAAACGCAAGCATGGTGGCTCCCGATTGAGTAAGGATGGGTTCATTTTGAACCGATCATGTTTTGATTTCAAGATAATTTAATCTCCGGGAGGAGTCCCGCCCCGCGAATCATTCGGCTTGAAATCTGCCCGGTCCGGTATTAGCCTGAACGGGATATTGGATTCCAACCGTTCCATTCCATCATCGGAGATCCCGCCTATGACCCAGAAATGGTTGTGTCGAATTATGTTCTGCGTGGGTTTGTTCTCAACGGCTTTTTCCCCCCATACCCCCCTGGCCCAGGAGGCCTCGCCCGAAGGCGGAGGCGCCGTCAGCCCGGCCCCGGCGGACCGTGAAGGCGGAGACCAGGTCCGCGAACCGTTTCGCCGCCGCGGCGAGGGCATGAACGAAACCCTCCGTGAAAAGCGGCAGGAACGCCGACAGCAATTCCAGGAACGCCGCGAAGAGGCCATCGACCGCCGCCAGGAAAATCAGGAGCAGATGCGCGAACAGGGTGAGGCCGCACGGACCCGTAAGGGAGAAATCCGCGATGAAATGCGCGAAAAACGGCAAGAGGAAAAAGGGGAAAGACAGGAGTTCCGCGAAAAGAGACGGCAAGAATTCCGTGAGCGGCGCGAAGCCCTGAAAGAACAGCGTCAGGAACGGCGCGAAGAGTTTAAAGAAAATCGTGGTGAGGCAAGAGAACAGCGTCAGGATCGCCGCGAGGAGTTTAAAGAAAATCGGGGTGAGGCAAGGGAACAGCGTCAGGAACGGCGTGAAGAGTTTAAAGAAAATCGGGGTGAGGCAAGAGAACAGCGTCAGGATCGCCGCGAGGAGTTTCGTGAAAACCGGCAGGAAAAAAGAGGTGAGGCGCGTAGCAATATGAAAGAGCAACGGCAAAACCGGGCCAACTCAGGAGGCAACAAAGGCCGCGGTCGCCGTTAAACGGCGAGTGGGTGCTGGGTTCCATCCTTTGTTTCCTGAGCTTTTCTGAAAATGTCATCCTGAGCCTTTTTTAACTGTCATCCTGAGCCTTTGGCGAAGGATCTGGCCGGAACATAATTGGGGCATGCTTCATGCTGGATCGGGGCAAGATTCTTCGGCGCAGATGCGCCTCAGAATGACAAGTTGGCGTTTTTCATAACAACCCGGGCTTTTCTAAAAATGTCATCCTGAGCCTTTTTTAACTGTCATCCTGAGCTTGTCGAAGGATCTGGCGGGAACATGATTGGGGCATGCTTCATCCTGGATCGATGCAAGATTCTTCGGCGCAGATGCGCCTCAGAATGACAAGTTGGCGTTTTTCATAACAACCCGGGCCTTTCTAAAAATGTCATCCTGAGCCTTTTTTAACTGTCATCCTGAGCTTGTCGAAGGATCTGGCCTGCGCGAAGGATCTGGCCGGAACGCAATTGGAGCATGTTTCATGCTGGATCGGGGCAAGATTCTTCGGCGCGTCTGCGCCTCAGAATGACACCCGAAAGAGTTTTTCAGCATCCTGCTAACGTTTAAACTGTCATTGCGAGCGAAGCGAAGCAATCCAATCGGACCAGCGCATCGCCCCCCACGGCGAGTAGGGTCAGAACCAGGTGATTTCCCCATCCTCCCCGACCTCCATTCCCTGGGCTGAAAGATAACGCAGGAGGTCGCGGAGCCCCTGAAGCGCCTGGAGCTTTTCATTGATTTCCCGGAAAGGTTTCAGGTTGGTCACGGGCACCCGTTTAAGTTCCGGAGCCTTGAGCAAGTTGCCCAGGATCTTGTTTTTAAGCCAGGCCTCCACGTTCAGGTTTCCGTTTTCCAGCAGAATCGTCGCGCGGTCGGGCGAGGCCAGTTTCAACTTGGCGCGCGTGTCCACCAGCGCCGGTTTACTCTCCTCGGGATCGAGAAAGAGCAAAATGCGGTCCAGAGTTTCCGGCCCCACCCGGGTAATGTCGATCTGCGTCCGCAATTGGTCCAGCGAGATCGGGTCGGTTTCCCGTCCCTGAATCACCTGGAACCCGAATTCCACGTTGCCGTCCACCTGAGCCTCCAGATCCTTTTTCTTTCCGTCGGGATCCAGCAGAGCCCCAAAGTCGAGGCCCGCGAATTCCGAGGTGAAGTTCAACCGGGGTCCCTGCGGTCCGTGCACCAGGAACAGGTTCCCCGCCACCGATCCCTTGAGAACGTCGAACAGGAATTTTTCCACCATGAGGCGGTTATTCTTGTAAAACACGTCCAGAGTGATGTCCGATGCCTTTTGCCCTTCCCACTCGACCGCATCGATCTTGAGGATATTCTTGTACTGGGAATAATCGCGAAGCTGGTTGAAGAACCCTTTCTCCGACGCGTAGAATTCCTGCGCGGGGTGATCCAGCAGACTCGGATTCAGCCAAAGTTTTTTATTGAAGAGGAATTTCCCGTTGATCTCCCCCACCCGGAGCGAGGGAGGCAGGGAGAGCCGGAAATGGTCGAAAGTTGCCGAACCGTCCAGTTCCAGTTGTTTGTCCCCTGCCAACCGCAGGGCCAGGTGGGACACCAGGTTGCCCTCGGCCCGGACCCGGTCCTTGAGGGCGAGGGCTTTCTCTTCGAGGGCTTTGCCGATTTCCAGAGTGTTGTCGGTGTCCAGGGCCACGTCGAGACGGCGCGACAGTTCATACGGGGTCCAGGGGCTCTCACCGGACAGAAAGCGGTGGAGTCCCTCCACGCGGCCGGTGAGCCTGTGTTTCACTCCGTGGTTTTTCATCCCCAGTTCATGGCGGAGGATGACGAGCTTGTCGAGATTATTCTGCAGGGAATAATGGAAGGCGAATGCCGGGTCCATCCGGGAGTCCCCGAGCAGATTCTCCAGAACCAGTCCGGAAGTCCCCAGCGTTCCCTCCACCTCCAAGCGATTTTCCACCAGGTCCGTCCGTACCGTTCCCCCCAGCCCTTCCAACCGAATGCCCCGGTCCGGCAGGGTCATCGCGATCCCGGATAATTCCAACTGTGCGTTGGCGGTGAAGGGCAAGTCGGGATTTTTAAGGGAAACGGCGGTGGGAATCGTTCCCCGGGCCTGCGCCGTGGTGCGAAGTTGACCTTCCATCGCCGCGCCTTCCAGACCCGATTTAAAGGCTTCGGGTATCCGTTTCCAGATCTCGGCCAGGTTCACCCGGTCCACCGTGCTTTCCAATGCGAAGGATTTTCCTCCATGGTTCACCTTTCCTTTCAATTCCGCCTGCAGGAGGGAGGGAATCGACACCCGGGCGAATTGAATCTCGGCATTTTTGCCGGGGACATCGAGATGCCCCACCGTATCGAAAGACACCGAATCCAGATCAAGAGCCAGGTCGCCCTTTTTAAAGGATGGAGATTTGAGAGAACCGCTTGCCTCGGCGCGCACGCGGGAGAGGGAGAGGTCGTGCACGTCCACCCCTATCCGGGTATGAAACTTCCCCGCGCGGATCATGTCCATCCCTTCCAGCGCATTGAGAGAAACCGCGGCGTTGAGAGAAACGTTGCGCACCTCCCGGCCCAGCAGGTCGGCCCGCGCGGTGGCATCCACGTCGAGACCGTCCAGTTTTACCTGGAGGTCCTGCGACTCGATACGGCCCGCCTGCAGGAGCGTCTTGTGCGTGAGAGGCAGGGTGACTCCCACGCGCGTGTAATCGAAGAATCGATCCATGCCCAGGTCGGTGGAGATCTTGAGGCCGGTCAATCCCCAGTTGTTCATCACGCGGGCCTGCTCCAGTCCCCCCGCGATATGGAGCATGGCCACCTTGATCCCGCGGGCCGCGTCGTACTCGACCGGGAAGGAGACTTTAAAGCCGATTCCATCCGCCTGTACGGCCGGTTCCGCCAGCCTTGCCGTAACCTTATGCAGTTCCACTTCAGCTTTGCCATTGGCCTTGACGGGATGGAAGCGTTCATCCAGTTTGCCGTCCGTGGAAGTCTTCACCGTCACCTTTCCTCCGACCTCCAGTCCCTTGAACCGTTCGAGGAGTTTGGCGGGAATCGCCTTCCGCAATGGCTCCAGACCCACCGTCAAATCCTGGTTGATGCGAAAAAAATCCTGGCCTCGTTTCTGGAGGGACCCCTCCGTTTCAGCCCGCAACCAATCGCCCACCCCGTACTGCAGTTTGACAGATCGGATATTACCCGCACCGGGATCGCCGTCCACGGTTCCTTTCAGAAAGAACCCCGCCTTGAGATCGCCCAGATCGGGATGGCTGAAGCGCAGTTGCTCCAGCCGGGTATCGACTTTCAGATTGGCCTGCGCGAGGCGGGGGCCCGAGGCATGGGCCTGCAGATCGAGACGCAGATTATGGAGTCCGATATTTCGGAACATCCCCTTATCGAGCGAAAGATGAAGTTTGGATTCCACGTTTTCGGGGTTGCCCTGCACCAGGCGCACCTGTGCCAGCGAGAGGTTCCCGGAGAGTCCGTCGAATTTCGCGCCGCTGGCCGGATCTTTCCCGGAAACCTGGTCCAGATAAAATTTGGCGCGGACCACCTCCGCCTCCTGCAACTGGAACTGGGGGAGGTATCCCCTGGCATCCAGCTCCGCAATGCGCAACACCCCCCCGGCCTCCAGGGGAGGGAGCCAGGGAGCGGCCCACCGCTGAACGTCGGCAAGACGGAACGTGGCCGAGTCAAGGCTCAGGTTGAACCGGGGCTCGGAATTGAAATGCTCCACACGGGCCGAGAGGTTGATAAAATTCGATTCATCCAGCCTGAGTTTGAGCCACTTGAGAGTTGCCATCTGTTGCCGGAGCGCGACTTCGATATTGATGTCCGCCGCCAGGGCCGGGAGCGACAGGGATCGGTTCGCTTGCAAAGCGGCGTCCTGCCAGCCCACAATACCGGTCAGGAGTACGCGGTTGAGATCGTGGGCGGTCAGCTTCAAATCGGTGTGGAGCCGGGCACGGAACTCCAGGGGATCGGTCCGGCTCGACTTAAAGACCAGGTTGGGAGAAACCTCCGCCCCGGTGGGCGGGGGAACATGGATTCGCACCTGGGCGTCGAGGCCCTGATTCTTCAATCTCCCCTGGGCTTCCAGGGAGAACCCTTCCAACTGTGCGAGCGTGTGCCCGTCCTGATCGAGATCCAACCCGATATTTTCGATGGCAAGCCGCTTGAGGTCCACTTCCACCGGTAAGAGAGGCAAAGCCGAGGGTTCTTGCGGTTGGGGCTTGAGAACGGGGGTCCCGGGCGCCGCGGGCGGAGTTCCGAGCATCAGAAGCGGCTGAAAGTTCCAGACTCCATCCTTCGACAGCATGTACGCCCGGGGCCGTTGCACCACCACCTGGTCGATGGCCAGTTTCCCCTCGAACAGTTTCAGGAGGTCGTAACCGACCCGCACCTCATCCACGCTCGCCAGGGGGCGGCCCGCGACCGACAGGGACACCCGTTGAATCCGCAATCCGCTCAGCAAGGTGAAATCGATGCGTCCGATCGAAACGGGTTGGCGGAGCACCCGGCTCAATTCCCGTTCCACCAGGGGAGTGACGAACTCGGAGGGGAAATAGTATTCGAGAATCACTCCCAGCCCCACCACAAGTAAGAGGGCGGTGAACAACAGCAGAAAAACCCCGCGCGCCAGAAGGCGCCACCAAGACCGGTGTTTTCGCGAGGGGGCCGGTGGGCCGGGTTCCCGAGCCGGCGTCTGCCGGTCCGGATGTTCCGCTTCCCCGGTGGGGCCGGGGACCGGGGCTCCGGCTTTCTTGCGCCGCCGGGCCCCTGGGATCAGATTAAACTTCATGTCGGTTAATTTCATTTAAGTAAGATGCCTCTCCAGAAAACCGGCCATGGCGCGGGTGCCGTCCTGGAGAAATTCCAGGTCGAGGGTCTCCAGCGTATCGGTGGGCTGGTGGTAATGCGGATTGCGGAAAAACGCCGTGTCCGTCAGCATCACCGCGGGGACCCCCACCTCCCAGAACGGCGAATGGTCGCTCAGGCGTACTTCGGTAAAGGCGTCTCCCCGGCCGGGGACGATGAGCGTATGCACCGGTAATCGGGGATGGGCCGTTTGCATGCCTTGCGCCAGGGATTCGGTCAGGGCCCGCGAGGGCTCGTTGCCCACCGCGGCCAGGAAATTTCCCCGGTCGGGATAACGCGAGGCATCCACATAGGGGGGAAACGATTGTGAGCCGGGTTCCCCATTGCGAAATCCGATCATCTCCATCGAGACCATTCCCCGAAAGCGGTCCTTTCGCCGGTGCGCTCCGGCCAGGAAGTGACGGCACCCGACGAAACCGTATTCCTCCAGGGTAAAGCTGGCAAACAGCAACGTGGCCCCCAAGCGTACCGGTTCCAGGCAACGGGCCGTTTCGAGGAGCGCCGCCACGGCGCTGGCGTTATCATCGGCTCCCGGTGTTCCCTGGACGCTATCATAATGGGCCGCCAGGACGAAGGTTCCACGGGAAGGATCGGACCCGGCCTTGAATCCCAGGATATTGTGCGACAGCGTCCCATTGAATGGGACCTCTTCCCGCTCCATCCTCAATCCCGAATCCTGAAGGGAGGCTTCGATATAGCGGCCGCACCGGTGCAATTGATCGAGGCTCGTCAACGGATTTCTCTCCCCCACCAGGGCTCGGAGATGGTGTTCCAGCCGTGCAATTTCAGGCTTGAGCATGGTGGGGGAATCGGGCAATATCCGGCACGGCTAAAGGTTGCAAAACTTACTGATTTATTGGAGGATATGAATTATACGGCGAACCCCGCCGCGGAGTCAAAAAATAGTTTACTTTTACCCGTCAAAGGCATAACATAACCCTCATGCTAATGGTCGAATGCTACTCCGGATATAAGGTAAACGAACGCCCGGTGGCCTTCAATCTTTTCAATCGACGATTAAAGGTCAAGGAAATTATAGACCGGTGGTATGGGGAGATGTCGGTCCATTTTAAAGTTCGGGCCGACGATGACAATATTTACCTCCTCAAATATGACGAGTGGCAGGACCAATGGGACCTGGTGTTTTATCAGAATCCCCGGAAAATGGAGCCGTTTTCAGCCTCGTGGGGCGGTTTGACTCCCCGGTCTCCCCGAGCTTTAGGTTGGGGTCGCGCCAAGCCGCTCATTCCCCTGCATTGAATTAAATAACACAAAACGACGTTTCCCCTTTGTTCCCAAATTGACCCCGGATTCCCCCGAAAGGAATACGGCTACAGGGG
>Ga0210019_1002377_pt1 | contig 18343 bp, 18 predicted proteins | sample CryGeyCG2114_020_2_FD_183969 | JGI IMG/M metagenome (GOLD analysis project Ga0210019, IMG submission 183969) | Groundwater microbial communities from aquifer - Crystal Geyser CG11_big_fil_rev_8/21/14_0.20 (SPAdes) (version 2) | ecosystem: Environmental > Aquatic > Deep subsurface > Groundwater ...
TGCCTGATCGCCATCACTTGCTGTAGCAAGAACATTTACTTCGATCATACTAAGCATATCACAAAACACATTGACAATATCTCGATCGTCGTCTACTACGATACAGCTTGTCATGGTCACATTACATATCAAACTTTATGATATAATAACTTATAATATATTCATATTTTGTATGAATATAAGAGATGGTTAAAAAAATGCAATGTCCCCATTGCTCAAAGCGCCTATCGGGGGAAGGTAATTTGAAAAGGCACCTACGAACCATTCACAGATCAATCAAGAATGAAGACTAGAATTACTTTAGTCCCTTTTCCAGAACCTCATTTATGACTCTTGAAAAGCTGACAGATGATGCTGATTCTTTTACTTTTTTTGCTTGCAGGTTGCGTAATTTCTTTGCAATGTCACTGTTTAGCATTATTGTGATTCTCTCTGCCATTGTAGATTATGGTCTTGCCTATTATTTTGAATCATTCAAACTCACTTTTTTACAAAAATGTCAAAGAAAATAGAATATTCCCAACTATGGAAATGTACATATAAAAACAACAGAACAAACTGCATAATTTAGAAAAATCTGTCAAGTCAGTATAATTTAAAGAGTTTTCTAGTAAAAAATAGCCCAACTTTTTTAATATTTTATGATCGTTTAATATTTAAAAAAAGATTAGAAGAATTGATGTCTTTACTAAAATAATTATTCATAATGCTTCAACTAATAATCCAGTTAGTAAAAGAATATCAGTGATATTACTCATGATTGAATTACTATCGACAACTAGATTAACACAACTATTGAATCTATCATCTCAAAATGATCTAGCTTTTTCTTGTTGCTTGAACATTAAAAGAAATCATGAAGTACTGAGAACACCAAAAACATATCCTGCAACTACTGACAATACTACTATCATTCCAGCATAAACGAGTATTCTCTTGTTTCCAATCAACTTGCGAACAGAAAGAATACTGGGTAACGAAATGACAGGATCAGATAGCAAATAAGCCATGAGTGGACCTCTAGCCATTCCCATCTGTAAAAATGCATTTGCCATTGGAACTTCAACAAGTGTCGGAAAATATGCAACCACGCCAAATGCTACTGGGATAAACAATGCCAAAATGGAATTATTTCCAACATACTCTCCAATAATTTCGCTAGGCAGTAAATATATCAGAATGCCTGAGAAGAACACTCCTATGATTAGATAAGGTCCGATTGTCTTTACAAATCCAAACGTTTCTTTCATCCAATCTACAAACTCTGATTTCTGGAAATATCTTTTAACTATCAATCCAATCATGCCAATCAAAATAATTTCTACACTGTACTTGAGCCAAGCTTCGTCTATTCTTGTTCCAACAAACAATATTGTAATCAAGGTTCCAAAAAGAAGAAGCAAACCTTTTGTGTTTGATTTACTTGAATCCTTTCCTAAATCAACAGGTGTTGAAATCTGTTTGTCAGGTAAAATTTTTGCAATGACCAGTCCTACTACAGTAGCAAAAATAATTGAAAAACCGATTCTTGAAAAAGCTACATCCCACCCTATTAGACTGCCCGTGTATAGTATTGCAACTATGTTTGTTGCAGGTGCAGTGTACAAAAATGCCATTGCAGGACCTAACCCTGCTCCTCCTTTTCTAATTCCTGCAAATAATGGAATCACAGTACAAGAACATGTAGCTAACAGCAACCCCGAACCTATAGCTATTGGATATGACTTGTATTTTGGAGAATCTTTTCCCAAATGCTGCAAAAGTTTTCCTTTTGGTATAAGGGTGGACATTGCACCTGCAATAAAAAATGCTGGAACAAGACAAAACAGCGTATGGCTAAGAAGATAGTCCTTTAATGCATTAAATCCAGCTTCAATAATTGGGAGAAATTCCATCTTACTTTTTTATTAAAGAGAGAAGTTCATCCACACTTGGTACCTTGCCTGATATGACTATCTTGCCATCTATTGACAGTGCCGGAGTGACAAAGACATTTCTTTCAATTATCTTATCCATATCGTAAATGTGTTCAATGTCTACTTTCAAACCTAATTTTGATGCTGCATCCTTGGCACGCTTTTCAAGTTCCTTGCATTTTGAGCAGCCACTTCCCAGAATCTCAATTTTCACAACATAGAGAGATTATGTAGATTCTTAAAATATGTGCTGATTTTCAATGCTGAGTTTACTTTATGATTAGTACTGGAATCTTTGAATTATGCACTACTGTGTTTGATACGCTTCCAAGAAACATTTGCTTCATTATGCCACGTCCTCTTGCCCCCATCACAATCAAGTCAAATCTTTGTTTTTGTGCAAAATCAATGATCCTTTTTGCCTCGTGTCCAAACAGAATCTTCTTTTTAAAACTGACAGAATCTTTTGTAACTTGATTTTTTGCAGTATTGAGAAACTTTTCTACTTTTTTTAGTTCGTTTTGTGTTTGTGGCACATATACCAAATCAGGATTGTCATATGCAACACGCAAAACATACAATGCAGTAATCGATGCATCGCATTTTTTTGCAAGATAAATTGCCTTTGTCAGTGCCTTAAACGAGTTCTTTGAGCCATCAATAGGAACAAGAATGTTATTGATTTCTTGCATGTATGTGGTTTAATTGTCTTGGATTTAACTTGTATTCTTGATTACTAGTCAAAACAATAATTTCAAATCTATTTTTTTGACCATTTTCTCATCCAATTAAGCAAATCAGTTATTGATTCGATTAATTCTTGTCCTTTTGGAGTTAATTTGTATTCTACACGTGGAGGAACTTCCGCAAATGTCTGCCGTTCCAATATTCCCTCTGAAACTAATTCAGACAGTCTTGTGGATAATGTCTTGCTACTTATCCCTTTGAGTGATTTTTTGAATTGCTTGTGTCTTACTGGCTCTGTTGTACAACAAAGAGGAAATAGAATCTCAAGGGTGCCTCTTTTTGTAATCAAATCTCTAATTGTTGAAGTTTCTTTCAAAAGTTTAGACACATCATACCCAGTAAATTCGCACTTGCTTTGAATGACTGGTAGTTTCTTTCCTTTAGTTTCCATGATTACACCAATTGTAATGATTTCTACTTGACAACTTTAATAGTTTACCTAGTAAACCATAGCATGGAAAATTCAATCAAAGAAGATATTAAAAAAAGATATTCGCAGATAGCAGTGTCTGGAAATTCTGACTGTTGTTGTATGCCAGGAGAATGTAAAAGTGGAGATTCTCCCATTGATGCAACAAAATTAATTGGTTATGATCAAAAGGAACTAGGCTCAATCCCACAGGAATCAATTCTCGGTGTTGGCTGTGGTGCTCCTCTAAACCACGCAAATCTAAAGGAAGGCGAGATTGTTGTTGATTTAGGATCAGGTGCTGGAATTGACATTTTCTTGGCTTCAAAAAAAGTATCTGATTCAGGAAAAGCAATAGGAATTGACATGACAGATCAAATGTTAGAAAAGGCAAGAGAAAATGCACTGAAAGGAAATTACTCCAATGTTGAATTTAGAAAAGGAGATATCGAGGAAAACATTCCTTTGGATAACAATACTGTTGATGCAGTGATTAGCAATTGTGTCATTAATCTTACTACAAACAAAACAAATGCATTCAAAGAAGTCTTTAGAATTTTAAAACATAATGGAAGAATGGTAATCTCTGATCTAATTACTGATGTTGAATTATCGTCAAATCAGATAAACTCTGATCAATGGTGTGCATGCATAGATGGGGCTTTGACAAAAGAAAATTACATCTCATGTATGAAACAAGCTGGGTTTGAAAAAATTGAAGTCTTAGAAGAGCGAATATACATGGAAGGGGGGGAAATTGATGGAAGAAAAATTACTAGTCTCATAATAAAGGCTGTAAAGTAGGCCATACATTCAAAACATTATGAAAAAAATCCTCTTTGTCTGTGTTGAAAATGCAGGGAGAAGCCAGATGGCAGAGGCATTTTTTAGAAAATATGCCTCAGACAAATTTCATGTAACTAGTGCTGGAACAAAACCTAGTTCAAAGGTCAATCAGGTAGTTGCACAAGTCATGAAGGAAGTTGGGATTGATATTGAAAATAACACTCCAAAATCACTATCAAATGATATGCTGAATGATTCTATTGCAGTAAACATGGGATGCGTTGACAAGGAATCATGTCCTGCCTTGTTTGTTAAAGACATTCTTGATTGGAATATCTCTGATCCAAATGGAAAATCAATTGACGAGGTACGCACGATTCGCGACCAAATTGAAGTTAAAGTAAAAGAACTAGTCAAAAATCTTAAAGAATCACCCAGTGCTTAAATCTCTTTTTTGCAGAATTACTCTGCTTATAATTTTGGAAGGGAAATCTGCCCTTTTAGCGTAAAATCTAGTCCTAACTAGATTTCCTCACGCCATTTTGTAGTGATAAAGACATAGTTTTTGTTGGTGTATGGCATGTTTTTTGGCTTACCAGCCAGGCATATCAGCCAAAGGGCACATATTGTTATACCCATCATTCTTTGAAACTCCCAAAACATCTGATTGTTCCAGCTTGTTTGATTTCTTGCCGATATAATGACTGGGATTTTTGAGAGTTTTTCACTGGAAACACATATAATTATTTGCACATTTTGGTCGTTTCAAATGTTTTAGGATAAATTAATCATACATTTCATCATTTTTTTTAAAAAAAAATAAAAAATGCCTAATTGCTTCCGATAATAAAGACAACGTTGGCGCTTGTACTTACATCCTGATCAGATGAAAATACTGGTGTTGGTGCTCTTGAATCTTCCAGGGCATATGCTACCCTGTTGTACATTGGAGTTGGAATAGAGAATTCATCTAGGGATACTAGCTTCACTCCAATTATTTTGTGATCAAGTGGGGCAAGTGCCTTTTCTGCCTTGGCTTTGGCGTTGATTACTGCCTTTCCAAGTAGGTCATCTTTCAGAGTCTGCTGCTTTGCAGGAGACAAGGTAAAGTAAACGCTGTCTACTCTGTTTGCCCCTGCACTTACCGCATTGTCAATTATGCCAGCTGCACTGTCCAGTTTTACAGTACTTACTGTTATGACATTTGCCACTCTGTATCCAATTAGTTCCTGTGTCCATCTTCCAGTTAATTTGTCCTCATAGGAGTCATAGACAGGAGATATGTTAAACGAGCTTGTTCCAATTTCTGATTCTGGAATTCCTGCTTGTTTTATTGCAGAAATTACTTTGTTCATCAGTTCAGAGTTTGAATCAAGGGCTTGTTTTGCTGTCTTTTCCTGAGTCTCTACATCGAAATTGACGTTTAGCAGATCCGGCTTTACAGATGCACTTGCAATTCCAGCAACTGAGATTGTTTTTTCTCTTGATGGAAACGGTGTTACCTCTTGAGCATCCACATTTTGAGCAAGTGAAAGTGAGCCCATAGTTACAGAGACTACAAGCACTGCAATCATTGCTGCAATGAGTTTTGTTTTCATGAATTGTATTGGATTATTTTGAAGATAAGGTTTGATTAAAGCAGGATTTAATGGAAAGTCTTAAAAGAAAAGTCTGAATAAAAATCTGAAAATAAAATTACATTTAGAAAACTAAGATATACCACGAAATATTCTCAAACATAATGAGTCACATCGTGAAGACAAAACAGTCATTGATGCTAAAAATATTCACGTTATCCATAATTACGATATCACTCCTATATGCAACTCAGTTTGTCTTAGATGATGATCAATTTGCCTTTGTATCAACTCCAAGCTACATCATAATTCCAGGAGTTCTTGCTGGAACATCAATCTATATCGCCATAAAAGAATGGAAAAACAACACCAAAAATAAAATTGCAATAGTATTTTTTGCAGCAGGTACAGTATGTTGGTTTGTTGCAGAGCAAACATGGCAGGTTATTGACATTATTTTTGAACAAGACCCGTTCCCGTCCATTGCAGATGTATTTTACTTGCTTGCATATCCTTTGTTTGTTACATTTTTGATTTTGTATTTAAGACCAATTAAAAAAAATATCACAAAACCCATAATTTTGTTTGCCGCTGCAATATCACTTGTATTTTTGATTCCCGTTCTTCATGTTCTAGCAGATTATTATCATGAAGATAATTCATTGGACATATTCATCGGGCTTTTATATCCCATACTAAGTAGTGTTCTACTTTTTTTCACTTTACTTGGAATTACATTTTTTGTCAGAGGAATTCAAACATATTTTTGGATAATGGTGTTTATTGGATTTTTAATAGATACTGTTGCAGATGTGCTCTTTTTGTTTACCGTAATTGATGATTCGTATTACGATGGTCAAATAACGGATCTGCTCTATTTGATCGGATATCTCTTTTACATTGCCGGAATCATATTTTATTTCAAGATGAAAACTAATGTTTCGATGGTTGAAATAAATGCGGTCACTTTTGAAACTATCGGTAAATTTGCCATACCGTTAGTAATTGGAACTATATTTGTTATCACATCTGTGTCATTGCTTTATGCCTATTCCTATGGACATGAAGTTACAAGTGACTCAGCAAACAGCACACTACTTGCTGCAATATTCATTGTGATTGTAATATTTTCTGCAATTATTTTCATGGTGATTAAAAACATAGGCAGGTTTCTTAGTATGAAAACAAAGGAAATTGAAAATCAAAAACAAGGTTTGGAAGTCATGCTTGGAAAAAAATCTGATGAGATATTACAATCCTCAGAATTTTCAAACATTGGCATTAACTTGTCTCAGATATTACACGATATAAGAAATCCAATGACAGTACTAAAAGGCAATCTAGAGATTATTGAAAACAGTGGTTTTGAGAATCCAATCCTAACAGCAAGAATCAAAGCAATGAAAGAATCAATTAATCTCATAGATGAGCAAGTTAATGACGTACTAAACTACATCAAAAAGCCAACAGTCAACATTACAAATTCATACATACTTGAAATTCTAGAAAAAGCAATTCACAGTATAGAGATGCCAAAAACAGTGTCATTGCACCTGCCAACCGCAGATGTAAAAATTTCATGTGACCCAATACGGATGACACTTGTGTTTACCAATCTGTTGACAAATGCAATTGATGCAATAAATGGTAGTGGGACAATATCTGTCAAGGTAAAACAAACTAAAAACAAGATAATAATTGATTTTGAGAATTCAGGACCAGCAATACCTCAAGATATCATGGAGGAGATATTTGATCCGTTATTTACTACAAAGTCAAACGGCACCGGACTAGGATTGTCAACATGTAAAAAGATAGTCAGACAGCATAATGGAGACATTAGTGTCAAAAATAATCCCACAACATTTACCGTCGAATTACCCCAGTAAAAGTTTCAGACTTTTAGAGATATTGTAATTTAGATCATGCAAGGATTAGATAACAAGACGCCATCTGAATCATGTGGAATAGAAATCGAAGGAGATAAAAAAACAGTTAAGATCTGTGTTGTAGGAATTAATTTCTGAACGGAAATTATGATTCATGAAAAGTTGAATGAACAATCATGTCCGCAATTATGAGAGGTGAAATGATGTGTTTTATGCCCATATGCTAGATATTTTGACAATGATTATATTCTAAAACATTAGAATTTGTTTTAGTAGCCCGATAGTCTAGCGGTCAAATAAAAAAAGTTTTAGATCAAGGATTCTGCCCTCTGGATCTCAAGAGTGGATAGGCGGAGACGGCAGTTCGAATCTGCCTCGGGCTACTGGAAAAATTACTATCTAGATGCTTGTGCTATTCTTTCTAATTCGTGTTTTTTCTTAACAGAAGGAGCATTTGGATCATTGGAAGCTGCCAAGATTAGCTGTTCTGCCATATGTTCCTCAATTGGTTTAGGATTAGAGTAGGTTGCATCTCTAATAGAGTCTGCAATGAACTTCAATGCCATGTCAACTCTACGAATTGGAGCAACATCAACAGATACATGATAAACTGTACCACCATACACAATTCGTGTTGTGTCTTCATTTGGTGCAGAGTATTCAATTGCCCTAACTAAAACCTCGACAGGATTTTTGCCAGTCTTTAATGCAATGATGTCAAATGCGACTTTAACAGTATTGAGTACTTTGGTTTTTTTACCAGTCATTCTTCCAGTGTTTTTTGCATATTTCTTTCCAAAATGCATAACTTTGTTGCAAAGTCTTTCAACAATGTTTACTTCAGCTTTGTTGAATCTTTTTAATGCTGAACGACCAAAGGTATATGGTAAAATTTGTTTTCTTAATGAAATTGCTGTCTTTAATCCAGGATCTTTGATTTCAATATCAGACATATCCCATTTTCTAAATAATAAGAAATTCTTTGTCTCAGCCAATTTTATCTCCTTGGTTTTTCTTTCTTGCCAGTAACTAGTTCGTTAAGTGAAGTTCCATTTACTTTGAATACTTTGAATCTAACACCAGGAATATCGCCCATTGCACCACCTTGTGTTGCACCCATTCCTTGTATATGTACCTCGTCGTGTTCATCAATGAAATTCATTGCACCGTCTCGTGGTAAGAACGCTGTAACGGTTTTACCATTTTTAATTAATTGAACTCTAACACATTTTCTTACAGCAGAGTTTGGTTGTTTTGCTGCAATACCTACTTTTTCTAAAACTATTCCTCTTCCTTGCGGAGCACCACCAAGTGGATCTGCTTTCTTATCAATACCAAGTTTTCTTCTCTTGTAAGTAGAGATTGCCCATCGCTGTCTCTTTCTTTTTGCGATTAAAACTCTGCCTGCGAATAAACCTAGGGGAGATTTTGTCATATTTTACATCTCCAATGTTGCTTTTTCAGGACTGTTAATTAGAACACTCGTAATATCAAAATATCGTTTAGCTAGCAATCTTGCTTTCTCAGCATTTCTGCCCTCTCTTCCCACAACAATGCCTTTCTTTCTTGGGTCTACCATGACTATCGCTTGTTTAGACCCATCTGCTCGTGTATTTATTTTTACTTCAGAGACTAGTTTAGAGTTAAGTAGATTTGTCAAAAATTTGGCGGGATCCTCATCGAATTCAACTAGTTCAACATTTTTCTTTACAATGTTTTGCAATGATTTGATATGAATTCCACCTTTTCCTATTGCTAATCCCATTTTACCAGTATTTACTACAAAAATTACACGATCTTGTTTTTCATCTTCAACACAATCACGAGCAGTTGCACCTGTAACATTTTGAAAGAGTGACATCATACGCATTTGATCAGTTGTAAGTTTAATGGATTGTGTCATTAGAATTCCTTTTTAACTCCGAACAAAATTTGTCTCATTTAAACTTAGATTTGAGATGAAATGATTATTCATTTTTTCCTCAGTTTCTGTATCTTTAAGAATTGATTTAATGTTTGCATCACTTAATGAAGTAAATGAAATTGTTGAAATTCTGAATTGTAAGCCGCATAATCTTCCTAATGCAACAGAGGTTCCCTGAAAGTTAACTAACGGTATTTTTTCTTTTTTCGCATCTGATTCAATTTTTGCAGACATCTCTTTTTTTACAGATTGAGACAGGACAATTAACTTTGAATTTTTCATAGAGTTCAATACTTGTTTAGTTCCAATTGTTAGTGTATCTTCTTTATGTGCGTCTTTTAGTGTCTTTTCTAGTATCTTACTCATGTGTTATCCTTATTGACAATCGTCTTTACTGGGCTTTATAGGTTTATTGAAATTCTACATATAAAAAAAGTGCAAAATTCACTCAATTGTGAAATCCAAAGAGGGAGCCTAATGAAGAAAGTACTAGAGATATTTCATCAAAAAAGTTAGAGGGGTTTTTTGTTTGAAGTGTTAAATTATTTTCAGTTTGGAGTTTTTGAGAGGAAGTATCTTTGGATGAAACTACATTAGATGGAATATCTGCACTTGTAGAGTGGTATTTTGTAAATACTACTTTACTGCCCATAGAAAATTCTTGTAAAACCAGTTGAAGATTTTTTCTTGCAGTATCATAATCTGAGCTTTTTTCAAGTGCCTCATTGTAAAGAGAAATGGATTCATTGTATTTTTTCATAGTTGCAAGTGCGTTTGCTTTATTGTTAATTGCTGGAATAAAATCAGGATCAATTTTGAGTGCTGTATCATAATATGAAATAGATTCTGAAATACGTCCTAGTTTTCCAAGGACAGAACCCTTGTTGGTTATAATTTCAACATTATTTGGATCTTTAGCTAATGAGTCATTAAAAAAACTCAAGGATTGATCAAATTTACAAAGTCGATACAATGCGGGTCCCATTCCATCATAATATGAAATAGTATCGACAAGTCTACTGTGATCACAGTCCAAATTGATTTGATTAAGTAATTTTCCTAGATCTATGTCTTCGACAGACAAATTATCATATTTCTTAATTTGAGGTTTGTAATCAATTGAATGGATATTTTTTTCAGGAGATTTAATTTCAGGAGATTTAATTTCAGGAGATTTAATTTCAGTTTCGATTACAGTATTAAATTTTTTAGAAAAATCAAAGTTAATTGTCTTTTCAGTTTCACCATAGTGTGCTTTTACTAGATATGTTCCATCGATTTTAAAATTAACACCAGACTTTACAAGAAACTTTGTAGAAAACTGCAAATCAGAATTAATCTCTCCAAAATAAAATCCAATGGGCGTACCAAATGGATCATGAATTCCAATTAGCACGGTTGGAGAATCAATTGTGTTGACAGTACCTATAATTGTAATATAGTTTTGATCATAATATTGATTCTTGTCTGTTTTAATGGAAATAATTTCAGGGATTATTGATTCTGAAATAATTATTTCAGGCTCAAATGTATTGCCAACAATTGTAAAAAATTCATTTTGAACTATCTTACCATAATTTAGTTTTACAGCATATTGACCAGAAGAATCATAGAATGGAGAATCTAGTGAAAATACTTTGGAAAAAGTCCCATTGGAGTCAATAATTAAATTATTTGCAGATAAAATTTTTCCTTCAGGATCATAAAGGCTCAATGCAATTACTGGCATCTTGTAATTTGAGATATGTCCTGAAATAGACATAGAATCGCCAGTGTTGTATTCAGATTTATCAAATTCTAGCAAAATTGAATCTGCAAAGACTGACGGTATTGTAATTGGAAATAGTACAATTAACACTAGTAATCCAATTTTATACCCAAACACACGGCTAAAATCGTAATTTTGTATTTATTGATTAAGTAGAAATCATACTATTACTTAATTAACAAAAACTGATGTTGATAATGAAGGAGATAATGGAGCTGCGTTAGTTAACGAGTTCCATGCATATGTCTCAATTGTATATTTTCCATTTTTCTGAGGAATCCATGATTGAGAAATGTCCAAATTTTGATTTGCAGATATCTCTCCTTGTATCCAAGAAAGTGATACAACAAAATTATTCTCATCTTTTACCTGAAAGAGGTAGACAAATCTCTGTTTAAAATTTTGTGGATTTAATATTTTTCCAACAATCTGTATTTGATCGTTAGCTGAAACTGTTAAAATTTGATTTCCCATGTTATCTGAAAAGATAATTGGTAAACTTTGCAATGCCGAAGATGAAGAGCCAATAACTGCAGATGTCTTTACCGCAAGATTGTCAGCAATTGAATATGGTTTTGGAAGGGTATAATCATCATATTTTGCAAAAATTGTATCACCAGGTATAGCATATAGCCTATTTCCACTTGAAGATAGATTTTGTGTAAAGGATATTGTTGCAACAAAGACACCAGAGGTTTCAGATGTTTCAACTGCAGCAACTTCAATGCCAGACATATCAGAGTTTGAAGATATTTGAATTGGAATTTGATCTAAAGCCTCGGGATTGAGATTAAGATCAGGATCAATTACATGCACTGTTGCAGTTTTATTTAAAAGATAGTTGCTTTCAGAGAATTGAATTGTTCCAATATTCCACTGTATTGGAATAGATTTAGTCAATACAACTCTATTTGCAAATTCAAATGTGATAGTTATTGCAGAGTCTCTATCTGTCTCTAAAAATCCATTTGTAGGGCCATTACCAATAGTTCTAGGAGTTGTATCAAAATCACCATCACCATCAACATCGTGAGAAAATCCTGTAAGAATTATTTCAGCAGTAAACCTTCCAGAATTAACATCAGTCTCTGTAAATCTGTATGAAGCAAGTGAGTGTTCCCTTGTAGAAATTTTGATAGGATGATCATCGTCACCTATTGAATCAATCAAATATCTATTGGTGTTCCAGCTTGGTGCAAGAATAGTCATTTGGACTTTGTCAGTCCAAGTGTATACGGGTTTGTCAGTAAAGATTGGAGCATAGGGATTATTATAATCAGGAATTTGTTCAGCAAATACAGGAAGAAGAAAAATTAGAAAAACTAGAGAAAACAATTCCATCATAATTTTACATATCTAGAATTGAATATTTAAGAATGAATAAAATTTTTCATCTAAGATTCTTCATCAGGTAATGAAACTGCCAAAATATTATCGCCACGTAAAAGGATCTTTCCAAGTTTTACGGTTTTACCATCTGAGATATCTTCAGCGTCCTCTAATGTCAGATTCATGTGAATGTCAAAGTCTTGTAGACTTCCTCTAACAGTTTTGTTGTTTCTTAATCGTAATAAAATTACTTTATCTTTGTTATTGCTCATTAAATTAGAAATTTCGTCGCCCATCGGTATCACTGTATTTTATTGATTGCCCTCATTTCTTCTTGCTTACTTGCATGTAAAGGTCTACGGTTCCACTTCCTATTGGGATCATACTACCAACGATAACATTTTCAGTAATACCTTTGAGTTGTTCAACTTCGCCAGCTAGGGCAGCATGTGCAATAGTTGGGACTGTAATTTCAAATGCGGCTCTTGCAAGAACACTGTCTTTAGTACCAGCAATTCCATGTCTACCAATTTGTTGCATGTATCCTCTAGAACACATTAAATCAGACACTAACATGATATACCTATTATCAACTTCAAGACCTTGATCTTCTAGAGTATTGTTTAACTCATTAATCAAGGCATTTCTGGATGCTTCAATTCCCAATGTACCCGCAATTTCAAATACATTATTTGTTCTAACATTTTTCTTATCAATTCCAGAGACTTCAAGTACTTTGGCGATGTTTGAACCAGTTGTTTGGATAACCCATTCATCATCTTTTTGAACTAGAGTTACTCGTTCAATATCTGGGACGCCTTTTACAGTAGTATTAAGTACCTTGTTTCTGATTGCAATAACGGTTGGAGCATCAGATTCTTCAACTAGTTTTAGAGTGATTAAATCTCCTGTTGTTTCTATTTTGAATTTTTTATTTGATTGTAATGCTGCTTCAACCTCACCTACAGTGCATCCTCTTTCTTTGAGTCTGTTTGCACTAAGAATTAATTTGATTTGAGAAGTATAATCAGTTTCACTATCAGAGATTAACGCACTTACTTTAGTTTGCAAAACATTTCTTGCAATATCAATTGCTTTTTCTCTTGATTTTTTGGATTCATTATCAAGATAAATATCCATAGTTGGAGTGACAGGTTTTTTTCTTGCATCAACAAGTTCGATTAATCTTGGAAGACCCAAAGTTACGTTTCTTTCTGCAATTCCTGCAAAGTGGAATGTTCTCAGAGTCATCTGAGTACCAGGTTCGCCAATTGATTGTGCTGTGATAATTCCTACTGCTTGTCCAGGTTCAACTTTGGCTTTGTTGTATAAGGATAAACCTTTCTTACAAACAATTTCTGCGCCCTCTTTACTTAATTTGGAATCAAGTAATCCTTCAGATACAAGTTCTTTTAGTCTTGGATTGAATGTCTTTGTGTATTTCTTTGTTAATTCTGTAATCTCTTCTTTGGTTGCTTTCTTACCAGTATCGACAATTATTTGAGATTCAATTAATCTATTAACATTAAATGCCTCACCGTGGTCGCTTTTTGCTACATCTATTCCATCTTCGCCATAAAGGAATTGAATTATGTGGCCGTGTGGATCTCTGACGGTTCCGTCATATTCTAATCTAATATGCTCTAACGCATTGATTAGTCTACGCTGCATGTATCCACTTTGTTGTGTTCTGACTGCAGTATCTACTAGTCCTTCTCTACCTCCCATTGCATGGAAGAAGAATTCAAGTGCAGACAGACCTTCTCTGTAATTTGATTTAACAAATCCATGGGCATCAGGATTATTGTCATGTTCTTGATAATGAGGCAATGCACGATTATTGTAACCATCATGTAATCTATTTCCACGTCTTGATTGTTGTCCTAAAGCGCCAGCCATCTGACCAATGTTAAGTGCTGAACCTCTTGCACCAGTTGTTGCCATAATTCTTCCAGCATTACTTTGAGCAAGAGATTGATCTGCAGTCATACCAGCTTTGTCTCTTGCTTTTCCTAATTCATTAACAATGTATGCTTCTAATGCTTCTTCAGGTCTCATTCCTCTAGTTAGTTTTAGAGTTCCTTTTTCATATTGAGAAGTAAGATCAGATATGATGCCATATGTTTCTTGAATGTCATCGAGAATCTGTTGTTTCTCTTTTTCAGGTACTTCAAGATCAGCATAACCATAACTAAAACCATAATGAGTAATGTATTGTTTTACCATAATTAGAATAGAGTTCAAAAAGTTCTTTGCCATTGTATTACCATAGTCTTTTGCAATTCTATGCAAAACACTTTCTGGTTCTTCTGCACCTATTGATGATTTATCAATTACACCGCTAAGTAACTCACCATTTTTAATTACAACATCTTTTTGTGCGCCTTTGGTTCCTTTTGACCACTTTGAGGTAATGACGTAGTTGAAATCTTTTGGTAAGAATAACGAGAATAATTGTTTACCAGTATACATCAAACCGTCTTTAGTTTTTGTTGTAGGTTTTGGAAGTTTATCGGTATATCCACCAAGCATTGCATAATTGTAAAATTCTTGAGGAGTCAAAACAGTATCATCTTTGGTTAAAAGATAAGCACCAGTAACAAAGTCTCTTAGTGCGCCAATAATTGGACCGCCGTATCTTGGTGAAATTAATTGATCTTGAACTCTCATCAATAGAATTGCTTCTGCTCTTGCCTCTTCACTTTGAGGAACGTGAAGATTCATCTCATCACCATCAAAATCTGCGTTGTATGGAGGACAGACAGAAGGATGTAATCTGAAAGTTTTTCCTGGAAGTACTCTCACATAGTGAGCCATAATAGACATTTGGTGAAGAGAAGGCTGTCGGTTAAACAACACAATATCACCATTAGCAAGATGTCTTTCTACAAGATATCCAATTTCTAATGTTTCAGCGATTGTTGAACGATCTTCAACAAAATCCAATCTAATTTTAACACCGTCAGGTCTTACAATGTAATTAACTCCAGGGAATTTATTTGGTCCATTAATTACAAGTGTTCTCATTCTTTCAATATTCCATTCAGTAACAATTTCAGGAATTGTTAATTTCATTGCAACTTGCTCAGGAACTCCTACTTCTGACAAGTCCAAATTAGGATCAGGTGAAATTACAGTTCTACTTGAGAAATCAACTCTCTTTCCAGATAATGATCCTCTGAATCTTCCTTCTTTTCCTTTTAGTCTTTGAGTTAATGTTTTTAGTGGACGTCCAGAACGATGATGAGCTTGTGGAATGCCAGACACTTCATTGTCAAAATATGTAGTTATGTGATATTGTAACAAGTCTACTAAATCTTGAACAATTAACGGAGGTGTTCCAGCTTCTTTACTTTCTTTTAATCTTTGATTAACTCGTATAATATCGACCATTTTGTGTGTTAGATCGTCTTCAGATCTAATTCCGGTTTCAAGAATAATAGATGGTCTTACAGTTACTGGTGGAACAGGTAGTGCTTGTAAAATAAACCACTCTGGTCTTGCAGTTACAGGATCATATGATAATAAATTAAGATCATCATCGATGATTTGAGAGAATCTTTCTCGGATAGTAATTGGAAGTAATCTGTGTTCACCGATTTCTGTTTTTTCAACAAAGATAGTGGGTTTTGTAAAGATTAGCTCGTACTGAGTTTTACCGCAATGAGGACATTCCTTTGCTTTTTTTGCTTTTTCAATAATTTGTTCTGGAATACGTTTTTCTGAAATTACTGTGTAGGCTGCATGTTTTTCTTTAATTTTTTTGAATTCTTCTAAATCTTCTTGTGGGACTTTGAGTCTTGCGCAAGAACGGCAAGTAGATTGTAAAAGCTTGTAGATATTATCAATAAATGCAATGTGTAAAACAGGCTCTGCAAGTTCAACATGACCAAAGTGACCAGGGCATCTAGCAGCAGTATTTCCACATGTTAGACATTTTTGTCCAGGTTCAAGAGTGCCTAGTCTGCCATCCATTAGACCTCCTTGTACAGGCATTCCATCTTCATCATATGTTTCAGGAGCAGTAATTTCTGCAACAGAATATTTTCTGATTTCAGTTGGAGACCAAACTGAAAATCTAATTGCATCAATTGTTTTAATTGCTTGAATCGACATTATACCTTCTCCTTTATGAGCAATCTTGGAGCCACATTCAAACTTTGCATTTCTTGTAACAAAAGTTTGAATGCATATGCAACAGATACGGATGAAACTTTAGCTTTATCGCCACAGACTCTGCACACATATTTTCTTTGTTTAACATCATGATATGCAACCAATCCACATCTCTCACAAACAAAAATATCAGATTTGTCAGATTCATCTAGCAATCGATCTTTAAGAATCATTGATGCACCATATGCAATCAAACAATCTCTTTCCATTTCACCAAATCTCAAACCACCACCTCTTGCTCTACCTTCAGTTGGTTGTTTAGTTAACATTTGGACTTGTCCACGAGCTCTTGCATGAATCTTATCTGCTACCATGTGGTGTAATTTTTGATAGTACACTACTCCAATGAATACATCAACCGGAAATGATTTACCAGTTCTTCCATCATACATTGTTTCTTTACCAGAATACTTGAATCCAGCAGCATCCATTACAGGTTTAACTTCATCCATTTTTTCTCCGACAAATGCAGAGCCATCAAATTGACTTCCTCTTAATGCAGCAGCCTTACCACAAATTGATTCCATGAACATTCCTACAGTCATTCTTGATGGGAATGCGTGTGGATTAATCAAAACGTCTGGTGAAATTCCATCTGCAGTATATGGCAAGTCTTCAGCTTTTGCTAAAATTCCTAAAACACCTTTTTGTCCATGTCTTGATGCAAATTTGTCACCGATTTCAGGAATTCTCATATCTCTAACTCTAATTTTGTACATCTTTCCACCTTCATTGGATTGTGTCATTACAACTGTATCGACAACACCGGTTTCAGATGGTCTGACACCAATTGAAGTATCTCGTCTGTAAGGACCAGATGACTCAAATTCTCTATATTCTTCCATGAATCTTGGCGGACTAGTTTTTCCAATCAAGATATCGCCACCATGAACTGGAGATTCAGATGCAATTACGCCATCTTCTTCTAATAATCGATAAGCTTTTTCTCCTTTGTATCCACGGATGTTATCCTCGGCGTTTGGAATTTCAAAAGCATCACGCATTCCACCTGGATATTGTTTTGCTTCAGCATCATAAATTCTAAAGAAGAAAGTTCGCCCTAGGCCTCTATCAACAGATGATCTACTTAGTACAATTGCATCTTCAATGTTATAACCATCAAAAGGTAGTACTGCTACGACACAGTTTTGTCCAGCTGGTCTATCTTCTAATCCCAATAATTTCATTGCTTTTGTATTTACAATAGGAGTTTGCGGATACAGCATCAAGTGTTGTCTTACATAAGTACTAGTATTCATCATTGGAGTTGAAAATCCCAAACTTTGTTTTGCCATTGCAGATTCGTATGTATTTCTTGGAGATTGATTGTGTTCTGGATATGGAATTATAGAAGCACCTGCGCCCAAAATTGCTGGTGGGAATACTTCAAGATGAGTGTGTTTCTTTGAATCTTTTTCATCTAGTGTGATATAGCAATTTTCTTCTTCATTTGCATCAATCATTTCCAATACGCCCATACGTAACAGATCAGTCCATGAAAGGAGCTTCTTTGAAATTTTATCCAAAAGATCTTGTGTCAGTAATGGTTTGTTGTCTTTGATTATAATCAATGGACGTAAAACACGTCCTGCGTTACAATTTACATAGAGTCTTTTTGTAGAACCTTCAATTGCAGATTTATGAAAAGATATTCCAACGTGAGGATGAATTTTTGAATTTCTTCTTAGTTCTCTAAGTGATTCTGCTAGTTGGGCACCATCTTTGTAATAGCCAATTAATCTACCATCAACAAATATTCTAGCTCCATCTTTTTTCACGTCTTCTTTTGCATCAAAGAAATGGATTGTTCCAAGATCATATA
>Ga0210019_1002378_pt1 | contig 18341 bp, 19 predicted proteins | sample CryGeyCG2114_020_2_FD_183969 | JGI IMG/M metagenome (GOLD analysis project Ga0210019, IMG submission 183969) | Groundwater microbial communities from aquifer - Crystal Geyser CG11_big_fil_rev_8/21/14_0.20 (SPAdes) (version 2) | ecosystem: Environmental > Aquatic > Deep subsurface > Groundwater ...
CAGCAATACGCCCAGAGGATGTGCCAGGTTTTTTCTTTTGTGGAATTTAAAACGGGTGACAGCTTCGCGCAATGCCCCTTCATAAACCCCTGCGCTGTAAATACCCAGGTGAGGCTTCATGAACTTGATCTTCGAAAAACAATCAGGACATAAATGGGACTTGCCTGGCTGGCGGCAGACCTCGCATTTGGGGGGATAGATAATATCTAGTATATTGTTTAGTAAATTTTGCATAACTTGGTTTTGGGAGGTGCGTTGGGTGGAAGCGAAGCGAGAAACGATGGGTGAAGTGAGAAGAGAGTGACGTACTTCGCGTTTCTCCTTTCGTTTCTCATTTCGCTGCCGCCTAACGTACGTCGCATTATTAATTGTTGCTCCGCATTATAGCATATGATACTATATCTCCACCATGAATTGGGATGACATTGTTTCTCTCCTCGAACAAGGCGAAGGCCAATCAGTTGAATTTGAAAAAAGCGTCCCTCCCCCGGATGATATAGCCCGCGAGATTGTGGCTTTTGCCAATGCTGACGGCGGCAAGATTATTTACGGGATTGATGACAAAAACAAGCATTTGGTTGGCGCCGAGGTTACAGAAAATTTAATTAGTTCTATCCAGAACATTGCCAAAAATTCTATTATCCCCTCTGTTAATGTGGAAGTCGAAGTTATTGAAAAAGCGGAAAAACATATTGTGGTTATTTCCATACCTAATGGTGATGATAAGCCCTACAGGGTTGATGAGATCTGTTATATCCGTGATGATAAGGAGTCCCGGCCGACCAAGGATAATGAAGAAGAAGAAATTACCAATCCCTGGTCTGGCAAAGGGTTAAATAAGCGGCAGATTCGCGCGATCCAAATTATGAACGAACGTGGTGAGATGACTAATCGCGACTATCGCGAAGCCTTTGGCGTTTCCCACAAGACAGCCCATATTGAGATGACCCTTTTAGTTGATAAACACTTGGCAGTTTCTGACGGCGCCGGCCGCTCCACCCGCTATATTTTAGTTAAACAGCCGGAAGAGTAAACCAGGATGAGGGCAATTAGAGATCCTTCACCTCGTAATCAACCTCATCCTCTGCCTCAAGAGCAATCCTAGACATTGTTTCTACTGCTTCAACCGGATAGTCGCCAATTGAGGTCTCTTCAGAGAGCATTACTGCGTCAGTCCCGTCAAAAATAGCATTGGCTACATCAGAGACTTCAGCCCGGCTGGGCAATTCGTTTTTAACCATTGACGGGAGCATCTGGGTAGCAACAATCACCGGCTTCTTATATTCATGACAAAGTTTAATAATCATTTTTTGGGTCTCCGGAACCTTTTCCAGTCGCATCTCAATTCCTAAATCTCCCCGAGCGATCATAATCGCGTCAGCTGTTTTAATAATTTCTTTTGTGTTTTCAACGGCCTCTGGCTTTTCTATTTTTGCAATAATTGGAATTTCACATTTGAGCAATTCCCTTAAAGTTAAAATATCCTTGGCCTCCCTGACAAAAGAAAGGGCGATATAATCAACCCCTTGGCGGCAAGCCCAGGCAGCGTCTTGCCTATCCTTTTCAGTTAGTGATGGAAGAGAAAGTTTTGTCTTTGGAATATTAACCCCTTTGTGCTCGCCTAAAGTGCCGCCGTCTTCAATTTCACAGTGGAGCTTTTCCTTGTCCTTGGTTAAGACTTTAAGCTGGATAGTGCCGTCAGCCAAAAGTAGAATATCCCCTACTTTGATATCCGCAAAAACAGTGGCTGGCGAGATCGATATCTTTGTTTCATCCCCGAGAATCTCCTTACTATATATATCAATAAAGTCCTTAAGTTTGAGTTTTGCAATTTTATTTTTGAGCTTCCCTGTCCTTATTCTCGGCCCCTGCAAATCTGCTAAAACCCTAATTTTGGGGTCAATTTTCCTGATTTTACGAATAACTTCTTCATGTTCTTTGAGTGTGCCGTGGGAAAGATTGAGCCGGGCAATGTCCATGCCAGCAGCAACGAGTTTTTTAAGCACAGCCTCGCTATTTGTAGCCGGCCCAATGGTGCAGATGATTTTTGTTTTGCGCATATGTAAAATCGTAACAAAAAGTGACCGCTGGTGCAATCTGTTTGTATTTGTTATAATAATTTTATTCGACTCATAGAAAAGGAGAAATTGATGAGAAAGATTTTCATGGCTGGTAACTGGAAGATGCACATGACCGAGACCGAGGCCCTCGACTTTGTTAAACAAGTAAAACCCCTGGTAAAAGATGTAACTGATAAAACCATGCTTATTTGTCCTCCCTTCCCTGTCCTTTCCAGAATGCATGAAGCTTTAAAGGAGACTAACATTGCTTTAGGCGCGCAAAATATGCATTTTGAAGATAAGGGGGCTTTTACAGGTGAAGTTTCCGGCTTAATGCTCAAGGCAGTTGGCTGTAAATATGTCATCCTTGGCCACAGCGAGCGGCGCCAATATTTTTGCGAAACTGATGAGATTGTTAATAAGAAGTTAAACGCTGCCTTAAAAAATAAGCTTTTGCCGATTGTTTGTGTTGGTGAATCATTGCAGCAGCGTGAAAGCGGTGAAACCTTTAAGGTTATTCAAGCGCAAATTAAAGGAAGCTTAGATGGGCTTTCAACAGAGAACTGGAAACTGGTGACGATTGCTTATGAGCCGATCTGGGCCATTGGCACTGGTAAGACTGCCACGCCGGAGCAAGCGCAAGAGGTCCATGCTTTTATTCGTGGGCTGCTTCCCAAGGATGTGGCTCAAGAAATTCGGATTCTCTATGGCGGGTCAGTTAAGCCTGACAATGTTAAAGAATTAATGGCTAAACCTGACATTGACGGCGGCCTGGTCGGCGGCGCGAGCCTTAAGCCGGAGAGTTTTGTTGGATTGGTTAAATATTAGTCTGTCGCGCGGATTTGTGCTAGAATTATGCAGGAGGAATTGATAGATGCTTAAGTCATTACTGCCTATTATGATTGAAAAAGATGAAGATGGGGTTTATGTCGTTGAATGTCCGGTTTTCTCCGGGTGTTACTCGCAGGGCAAAACCATGGACGAAGCCTTAAAAAACATTAGAGAAGTAATTGATATCTGTTTGGAAGAAAAAGAGAACAAAAAGATTTTAAAGGACTATCACCCCAAAGAGCTTAGCTTTTTGGCATTATCTTATGCCTAAAATCCCTGCTATTTCCGGGAATGAAGCGATCCGCTGTTTTGAGAAAATGGGTTATGAAATAACCAGACAAAAAGGCAGCCATGTCAGGCTTCATCACAAACTTGATAAAGACAAAAAGCCACTGACGATTCCAAAGCATAAAGAATTAGGCAAAGGATTACTGCGTAAGCTCATCAGAGACGCGGAAATCACTATCGAAGCTTTGGTTGAGTTGCTTTAAATAATAAAGAAAGGGGTAAATAAAAATGTCTAAGAAATTGTACGAAGAGCTTGGGTTGGTCAATACGAAAGAAATGTTTAAAAAGGCAATGGCGGGGAAATACGCGATTCCGGCGTATAACTTTAATAACATGGAACAGCTCCAGGCGATTATCGGGGGCTGTGCCGAGAGTAAATCTCCGGTAATTATCCAGGTCTCCAGCGGAGCCAGGAAATATGCCAACCAAACCTTATTAAAGTATATGGCCCAAGGTGCAGTGGCCATGGCCAGGAAAGATTTAAAGAGCGATATCCCGGTCTGTTTACACTTAGACCACGGAGATACTTTTGAACTATGTAAATCCTGCGTTGATTCTGGTTTTTCATCAGTCATGATCGATGGTTCAGCCCATTCTTACGAAGACAATATCAAGCTGACCAAGCAGGTTGTCGAGTATGCCCACCAATACGACGTAACTGTTGAGGGTGAGCTGGGTGTTTTAGCCGGCATTGAAGACGATGTCCACGCAGAACAGCATACTTATACTGATCCTAACCAGGTTGAAGACTTTGTGAAAAGAACTGGGGTTGATTCTCTGGCTATCTCCATCGGTACCTCCCACGGCGCTTATAAGTTTAAATTAAAACCAGGCGAGAGTGTCCCTCCCCTGCGCTTTGATATCCTGGAACAAATCGAAAAGCGCTTGCCAGGTTTTCCAATCGTCCTGCACGGCGCCTCCTCTGTTGTCCAAGAGTATGTCCAGATGATCAACAAATTTGGCGGCAAGATGGATAACGCGGTCGGGATCCCGGAGGATCAACTGCGCAAGGCTGCTAAATCCGCGGTATGCAAAATTAATATTGACAGTGACGGCCGTTTGGTGGTGACTGCTGTTATCCGTAAGGTTTTTGCCGAGAGCCCTGGTGAGTTTGACCCAAGAAAATACCTTGGCCCAGCCCGTGAAGAACTAAAAAAGCTGATCATTGCCAAGAACACCAATGTGTTAGGGTCAGCAGGAAAGGCGTAAGACAATGAAAGCGAAATTCGAGGGAAAAGAGATTGATATCAAAAAAATCGGGATCCTGACTGGTGGTGGAGATTGTGCCGGTCATAACGCGGTGATGTTTGGTTTCCTGCGCCAGATGAACAAGGCAAACCAATCTCTCCCTGCCAATGAAAAAATGGAGCTTTGGGGGCTTTTTGAAGGGTGGAAATCATTGACAAAAGACCCTGATAAGGTCCCTGTTGACCAGATTATGCAGCAATTGTATCGCAGAGACCTGGAAGATTCATTTAAAGAAGCCGGGACAATCATAAAATCTTCCCGCACCAACTTGTTTTCTAAGGCCAATATTGAGAAAAAACTGCCAGAGCAGGCCATGGTTAACATGAAAAAGCTGGGACTTGATTGCCTGGTGGTCCTTGGCGGCGACGATACACTGGGGGCGGCAGGCAAGCTAGGTAAGCAGTTTACCTTCCCGATGTTTGGTGCACCTAAGACCATGGATAATGATGTCTGGGGGACCGAGCGAACCTATGGTTTTAATTCTGCGGTTGAAGAATCTGTTCACTTTTTAGAAAACATTACCACCACTACCCGCTCCCATAACCGCTGTTTTGTCGTTGAGCTGATGGGGCGCCATGCCGGCTGGGTCACTTTGTACGCCGGGATAGCTGCCGGGGCCGAAATTGTTATCTTGCCTGAAGAAATCGTTAATCTTGATGAGGTTTTTGGCCGGGTCAAGAAGGCAATGGAGGCGCAAAAGTTTTGTATTGTGGTAATTTCCGAAGGGGCCAGGTTATTTGACACCAAGTATCCTGACAAACTTAATAAGCGCCACCAGGAGCTGCTTGATGCTGTTTTGGCTGATCCAAAGCATGCACTGGTTAAGGCCAGGCACGAAATGCCTAAGAAAAAGGACTCTTTTGGTAATGAACAGTTAGGTGGGATTGGTGAATATTTTTACGCTCTGCTGGAAAAGCATCTCCCTGATTATGAATACCGGCTTCAAGTTTGCGGCCACGCTATCCGCGGCGGCAATGCCCATATGGAAGACCGCATTTTAGGCTTAAGGTTTGGCGATGCGATCTTTGATTTTATGAAACAGGGGAAATTTGGTGTTTATCCAGGTCTTGAAGCTGATAACATCGTCCCTAAAAATTTGTTAGAAGTCAAAGGCGAACGCTTTATCCCGCAAGATCACCAGCTCTATAAAATGAGGAATGCGATCGATTTTTATTAACTCACCCTCTTGTGTTCTCCCTCTCTTAGAAAGAGAGGGAGAATGGGATAAGGCTTATAGATTCATTTCTATTATTTTAAGTGTTCCAGCTAAATTTTGTACAATTTGTTTGTTGTCAAATCTTAAAACTTTTAAGCCTAAACTTTTTATTACAAAATCTCTAAGCTCGTCATAATCCTTTTGTGTTTCGTGTATTTCGCCGTCGAGTTCAATAACAAGTTTTGCTTCGCTACAATAAAAATCAGCCACAAAGAATCTTTTTCTGTTATTCCATTCAAAAGTAATTGGGTGTTGACGTAAAAACTTTTTTCCCAGGAATTGTCTGTTTCTTAGGATTTCCCAGAGGGTTTGTTCACTCTCTGTTTGTTCTTTTCGTAGTTTTCGTGCAGTTTGTTTTACAGTGTTGCTTATTCTTCTGCGCATTTTTTCTTTTCCCCCTCTCTTTCTAAGAGAGGGGGTCAGGGGGTGAGTTACGTCGCCAGCATATTTGCGATTCTAAGCTGTTCGAGGTCAATCTGTTTTTTGGTTTTTGCCAGCTTGTTGATTAGTGTGCAGCAGATTTTGTCGGAAATAGCGCCTACCAGGTAGCCACCGCCACCCTTAAGCATCAGTTCTACGGCGGTCGCCCCAAGTTTACAAGCAAGTTCGCGGCTTAAAGCAGTTGGTGTGCCGCCCCGCTGGATATGGCCTAAGATACTCAAGCGCACTCCAATATTTAATTTGTTTTGCAATTGATTCGCAATTTTGCGCACATCCCCTGCCCCTTCTGCCACTACTATTATAAAGCTTTCTTTTCCTCGTTCCTGGCCAGCCTTGATTTGTTTTACTATTTTAGCCAGGTTTGTCTTTACCTCCGGGATGATGACGGCCTCTGCGCCGGAGACCAAGGCAACATCAAGGGCAATAAAGCCATTGTGCCGGCCCATGACCTCAACCACGAATAAGCGTTCATGAGAGGTGGCTGTATCGCGAATCTTATCAATAGCCTCAACAGCTGTATTGACAGCCGTATCAAAGCCGATCGTGTAATCGGTGCAGGGGATATCGTTATCAATTGTTGCGGGAATAATATTAACCGGGGTCTTATTCTCTTTCATGATAATTTCCGAGGCGCGCAGGGAGCCGTCGCCGCCAATGACTACAATTCCGTCAATCCCCTTGTCGGCCAGGTTCTTATAAGCTTTTTCACGGTTAGCCTTGTTTTTAAACTCCGGGCATCTGCGGCTATGGAGGATTGTCCCTCCCTTGTTAATGATCCCGCTGACAGACTTTGGTCCCATTTCAAGTAAATGGCCATTCATCAAGCCCCACCAGCCGTGTTCAATCCCCCAGACTTTTAAACCGTGGAAAATAGCGGTTCTGACAACCGCGCGAATAGCCGTATTCATCCCCGGCGCGTCTCCTCCAGGAGTAATGACAGCTATTGTTTTAAGTTTTGCCATGTTGCACCTCTTTAATTAATCTTAACACAGCAGGCAATTTTGAGAAAGGTTGAAATTTTTCTACTAAAAGGGAGAAAGATATTTATAAGGAGTGAGGGCTATGATCTCTGTTAAAAATGGCACCAGCCTTGTAAAAAGCTTTAAAAGAAATCCTGCCAAAGGGCCAAGGTTTGTTTTTATTACTGGCGGGACTGGCTCGCGTTTTGTTGCTCAAGAACTCCTCACATCAACGTACAATGCTACATACATTATAGGGACAGCGGATAGTGGCGGAAGCACAAGAGAGCTAAGAAAGTTTTTTAATATGCCTGGCATCGGCGATTTTAGAAGTCGTTATCCCAGCTATGCCATGTCATAGCCAATGAGCCTCCTGACGATAATTTGATTTTCCCAAGCAAATATGGCGGCAGTTTTGGTTTTGTCTCACCTGACTCCAGCGCTCTTGACGGGCTGGAGATTGAGGTTGTTAAGATGCTTCTACTGCGAAAGAAATGGGCCAATAAGTTAAATCACGGCAAGCAAATGTCCCAGGATGATCTAAAAGAGCTAAAAATGTATGATAGCGCCTTATTGGCAAAATTGCTTTATTTCACTTATTTATCGTCGCTATAAAATTGAGTGAAATTTTTTGAAAATGCTGTCGAAATAAAAGTACACAGAGACTCAGAGAGCAAAAAAGCTCTGGCAGTCCAGATGGATGCCCGAGCTTTTTTATTTTAAGGAGGAAAAGAAAATGGATGCATCAATTTCTGGATTGCCTAGACCAATAAACAAAACAGGTGCCTGGAGAGCGCTTTTGCTGCACTCTTTAGGTCGAAAAATTAAGCCATTGAATATGAGAAAGGCTTTTGCAAATGATCCAGAGCGGTCGAAAGATATGTCTGTTAGAACCGAACATGCTTTTTATGATTATTCCCGTCAGTTGGTTACCGGAAAAACAATGGATTTACTTTTTAAACTAGCTGAAGCTGCTGATTTAAAAGGGAAAATAGAAGCTATGTTTACCGGGGAAAAGATTAATAGAACAGAAAACCGCGCGGTGCTTCACACTGCCTTGCGCCAATCTTCGGATGAGCCGGTTTGTGTTGATGGACAAGATGTTATTCCTGGGATTAAAGATGTGCTTGCTAAAATTAAACAGTTTTCAGAAGAGATTCTTGGCGGTAAAAGAACAGGTGTTTCTGACAAACAAATTAAAAATATTGTGGCCATTGGGATTGGTGGTTCATATTTAGGGCCAGAATATTTGGCAGAAGCTTGCCGTGCCCATGCTGTTGATGGGATGAACCTGCGTTTTGTAGCTAACGTTGACGGGGCCAACTTTGCCCAGCAGACAGCTGATCTTGATGCAGAAGAAACTATGTTTATTATTGTTTCCAAAACTTTTACCACAGCGGAAACCATGATGAACGCAAAAACTGCTAAGCAGTGGGCTCTGGAAAAATTAGCTGACAAAGGCTCTGTTGAAGCTATTATCAAAAAGCACTTTGTGGCTGCCTCAACTGCAACGGATTTGGTTGCAAAGTTTGGTATTGATACAGCCAATATGTTTGGTTTCTGGGATTGGGTTGGTGGCCGCTATAGCGCGACTTCTGCTGTTGGTATGCTGCCTTTAGCTCTTTTCTTGGGTTATGAGAAAGCAGAAGAAATTCTGCGTGGCGCAGAATGGATGGACAATCATTTTAGAAACACTCCTTTCTCCTCCAATATTCCAGTAATTGCCGGCTTGGTAGATATCTGGAATATTAATTTCTTAGGGACCAGGGTTAGGGCTCTATTGCCATACTTCCAACCATTGCTTAAATTAGCCCCTCATACCCAGCAGGTTGAGATGGAGAGCAACGGTAAGAGGGTTGATCTTTATGGCCGAATTGTTAAGTATTTTACTGGTGAGGTTGTCTTTGGTGAACCAGGAACCAATGGCCAGCACTCTTTCTATCAACTACTCCACCAGGGGATGAAGGTTACAGCTGATTTTATTGCTGTACTTAAGCCCCAATACCCTTTAGGAAAAGATTCTGCTGACTCTGTTAGTCACCACAGAGAGCTTAATGCTAATGTTGTTGCTCAGGCCGATGCTTTAGCTTTTGGTAAGACACTAGAAGAGGTAGTTGCCGAACTGGAGCAAGCAGGGAAAACTCCTGAAAAAATTGCCAGCCTTGCTCCGCACAAAGTGTTTACAGGTAACAGACCGTCAAGCACCTTGTTAGTTGAAGAACTAACCCCATTTGAAGCTGGTCTGCTCTTGGCCTTTACTGAACATCGCACCGCTGTTAAAGGCTTTATTTGGGGGATCAATAGTTTTGATCAATGGGGCGTTGAGTTAGGCAAGGCACTCGGGGTAAAGGTTAGAAACCTCTTTAAAAAGGCCAATGCCGATCCTAACTTTAGGGTGATTGCAGCAGAAGATGGAGTTGTTCCTTCAACGGCAAGGATAACGAATGCCATGATAGAGGGAGAATTACCTAAAGCTGCTTAAGTTTTTATAGATCCCCGGCTTCGCCTTGAGGCCGGGGATTTTTTTGTGCTAAAATAGATCATCATGAATAATCAGGCTTTAGAAACATACGTAGAGCAAATAAAAAAAACTACTTTAACCCAGCTTTTCCAAGACAACCAAAATCGCCATAAAGAGCTCTCTGTTACCACCGACCATCTTTACTTTGACTTCTCCCGTCAGCTGGTGACGACTGAAACAATTAAATTGTTGATTAACTTAGCTAATGAACAAAAACTCAAAGAAAAAATTGCAGCCATGTTTGCCGGGGAAAAAATCAACAAAACAGAAAAACGTTCTGTGCTTCATGTTGCCCTGCGTTCTGGACAAAATAAAGAGGTTCAGGCTGTTTTGGCTAAAATTAAGGCTTTTTCAAGCAGAGATTTGGTTGGCGCAACCGGCAAAAAACTTAAAAATATTGTGGCGATTGGTATCGGTGGATCTTATTTAGGCCCGGATTACCTGGCTACTGCACTACGACCATACGCTAAGCCAGGCGTAACCTTAAGATTTGTTGCTAACGTAGATGGGACTGATTTTGTGGAGAAAACCGCTGATCTTGACCCTCAAGAAACCCTGGTTATTGTTATTTCTAAGACTTTTACTACGGCAGAGACGATGCAAAATGCCAATACAGCTAAGGCTTGGATGCTCAAGGGACTCAATAACCACCCCGAAGCGGTAAAAAAGCACTTTATCGCGGTTTCAACAGCCAGAGAAGAAGTTCAATCGTTTGGCATTGACCCTGAAAACATGTTTGGCTTTTGGGATTGGGTTGGCGGCCGCTTTTCTGCTACCTCTGCGGTTGGAGCTGTCCCTTTATCCCTTTATTTAGGCTTTGATAATTTTCAAAAGATTCTTGACGGGGCCACATGGCTGGACGAACATTTTAAGAATGAGCCTTTTGAGAAAAACATCCCTGTTTTATCGGCTTTAATTGATATCTGGAACATTAACTTCTTAGGCTACAGAACTCGCGCCCTCCTTCCCTACTCACAAGGCCTGTCAAAGCTCCCTGCCCATACCCAGCAGGTTGAGATGGAGAGCAATGGGAAACTTGTTGATATCGATGGAAAACCTGTTGATTTTCAAACTGGCGAGGTTGTTTTTGGCGAAGCCGGGACCAATGGCCAACACTCTTTTTATCAGCTGCTTCATCAAGGAACCTCAATTATCCCAAGTGATTTTATTGGTTTTATTAAACCACAATATAAGATTGAGAATGCAGCAGGAAATGAAGTTTCTCATCATGAAGAGTTAATGACCAACTTTTTGGCCCAACCAGATGCGCTGGCCTTTGGTCATAAGGATGAGCATTTGGCCAAGAATTTTCCAGGGAACAGGCCTTCAAGCTCTTTTTTACTCAAAGAATTAACACCTTTTACAACTGGACTGCTCTTAGCCTGGACAGAGCACCGCGCCGCAGCTAAAGGATTTGTTTGGAATATTAACAGTTTTGACCAATTTGGGGTGCAACTTGGCAAAGTTTTAGGGAAAGACCATCGCAGAAGGATGATTGAGTTTAATAAAACAGGAAAAATTAATGTCGATGGCCTTAACCCATCCACTGCAAAACTGCTGACTGATTTTTTGGGCTAGATCAGAGTTTCCCTACTAAATGCTTTTGGCGATGCTCTAATTCATCTTCTTTAGCCCCACCGTAACAAACGCCCTCAAGCTCACCTTGTCGACTATAAGTTGCATTTTTACACAGTTTTGCCTTTTTACAGCTTTCGGTAGAGCTAGCTTCATAATCTGGGCAAACTACAGGAAGCTTTTTCTCCCTTTTGATCCTCTTGCGCTCATACTTGAAGCCAAAGATATCTTTTGTCATTAATTTTTTAGGCATTGCATATACCTACCACCAATTCAATTTTATCAAGACGGCCATCCTGTTTTTTGTCTTTATCTTGAGCAAGCAGCCGATCTCCTCTAGCCTTTTCCAATTCACTTATTACCTTATCTAAACCGGTTAGTACTTGATCAAATCTGCTGTTAAACTCTTGTTTTAATCCATCGAACTTTTTATCGTGATCAAGTAATTTATCAATAACTCTGTTGAATTTGTCATCATGTTCCACAAACTTCTTGTCATGCTCGTCCTGCTTTTGTAAAATCTGACCTAATTTATCTTCTTTTTTCTTTGTCATTTTTATTTCACCTCCTCCTTCCCCACCACTGCCAGCCACCCAAACCGGGGATTATATTTTAGCGGTTTAAATCTAAGCTGTCAAATTCTATTGTTTTCAGGTTTTTAATAAACTTCTCTACTATCCCTGCCATCTCATTCCCATTCCCATGGATAAGGACAATAGAATTGTTTTTGATCTTTTGGCCTTTCCCCAGCCAGGCATCAGCGTCTAAATTGGTGTAACCCATAGCTTTAAGTGCTTTTAAACGTTTCTCATTATGCCGCAAGCCGGGAAAGCGAAAGTATTTTGAGGGCTTTAGGCCGTTTTTCTCCATCAATTCAATGTTTCCTTTAACCTCATGGCTAAAATTAACCTTAGGATTGTTTAAAAAGTCATTTTTAAATGGATGAGTCAGTGAGTGATTGACCCAGGTAATGTCCAAATAGCTATTTTTGAGAGCTGCCAGCTCTTTTTGATGATAAATTATCCAGTTGCCAGAGACAGCAACGGCTACAGGGATAGGCTTTTCCTGCTCATGGCCTAGCTTTTCCAAAGCGTCAAAAAGCTTTTTTTCGTATTTTTTGCTTGAAGGACAGAGATCAACAGTAAGATAAATTCTTTGAGTACCTTCGAGCCTTTGAGTCTTAGAGGTTATTTTTTCACCTCCAAGGCTCCAAGACTCTAAGATGACGCTAAGGAGAAGAAAGATGAGAAATAGAAGCAAAAACCTGCGACTAAACGTCGCGGTTTTAGCTTTAAGTTCCATGTTTAACTAGCTTTTGAAAGTCTGCTTCTGACAGGATCTTCACCCCCAGCTTCTTGGCTTTATCAAATTTTGACCCGGGATCAAACCCTGCAACCACGTAATCAGTAGTTTTAGACACTGATGAGGAGGGATGGCCGCCAAGGGATCTAACAAGTTCTTCTGCCTCTGGCCTGGTCATCTTTTCAAGACCGCCGGTAAAGACAAATGTTTTTCCCTTCAGTGGCTGTGGACCTTTAGCTTTAAGAGCCGTAATTCTCACGCCGTCTTTTTTTAAGCGCTCAATTAATTTATGGTTTTCTTTCTGGGCAAAAAAGCGCTCAACTGAAGAGGCAACTTTATCCCCTATCCCATGAATTTTCTCAAGCTCTATTGCTTTGATATCAAAAAGATCTTCTAAACTGTCATAATGCTGGGCGATTAAACTTGCGACAGTCCTCCCCACCATTCTAATCCCCAAAGCATAAAGTAATCTATTATATGGTCGATCTTTGCTATTTTTAATTGAATCTATGACATTCTGCGCAGATTTTTCAGCAAACCTTGCTAAGCTTTCCAGCTCCTTTGTGGTCAAGCTGTATAAATCAGCGATATCTTTGACCAATTTATGCTCAACCAGTTGGTCAACCACGGCCGGGCCAACATGCTCGATATCCATAGCTTGCCGAGTGCAAAAGTGGCGAATCCGCTCTTTAACTTGAGCTGGACAAGACGCATTAATACAGCGAGTTATCGCTTCCCCTTCTGGCCGATAGAGCTCACCATCACAGACCGGACAAATCGATGGCATATGGAACTCTTTTTCCTGGCCAGTTCGTTTAGCTTTTATTACGCTCACAATTTCAGGGATAACATCCCCTGCCCGTTGGATTTTGACATGGTCCCCCACTTTTATCTCTTTGCGCTTGACCTCATCCTCATTATGCAGGGTGGCTCGTTTAACCGTGACCCCACCGACTTTGACAGGTTTTAACTTAGCAACTGGAGTAATAGCGCCGGTGCGTCCAACCTGAACATCAATTTTCTCAATTACGGTTTCTGCCTGGATAGGCGCAAATTTATAGGCTATTGCCCAACGCGGAGCCCTGGTAGTAAAGCCTAACTTTTTTTGATCAGCTAGATTATTAACTTTAACAACTATGCCATCTATTTCATAAGGCAGGGTTTCGCGCTTTTCTTCCCAGGCTTTAATAAACTTTTCAACCTCAACAATGCCGGTGCAAACCTTGGTGTTAGGATTTGTTTTGAGACCGAGTGAGGCTAAATATTTTAACAGTTCTGAATGTTTTTCTTCTTGCGGCCCGAGTCCAAAATAAACAAAAATATCCAGTGGCCGGCTGGCCGTGATTTTTGGGTCTAGTTGGCGGAGCGATCCTGCCGCCGCGTTTCTGGGATTGGCAAATCTTGCTTCCTCTGCTTCTTCTCGTTCTTGATTAAGCTTTGCAAAGTCTTTAAGGGGCAGATATGCTTCACCGCGAACTTCAATATCTATGGGTTCTTTTAAAGTTAAAGGGATTGACCTGATGGTTTTGAGGTTTTGGGTAATCTCCTCACCGTTTTTGCCGTCCCCTCTGGTTGCCCCTTGGACAAACTTGCCGTTTTTATAATGCAGGGAGATTGCCAGGCCGTCCATCTTGAGTTCAGCTACATATTCTACGCTCTCTTCTCCTAATCCTAAGCCTTTCCTCACTCGTTCATCAAATGCTTCTAATTCCTCAAAATCCATGGCATTGTCCAAGGAGAGGAGCGGTGTTTTGTGGGTTATGGTTTTAAATGACTTAAGAGGTTTTCCGCCGACGCGTTGAGAGGGAGAATCTTCTTTAGCGAGTTCTGGAAACTCTTTTTCTAGCCCAAGAAGCTTACGGAAAAGCTGGTCATATTCACTGTCTGTAATTTCCGGTTTGTCTTTTGTGTAATAAAGATCAGCATGATGCTTGATCTGCTTGGTTAAGCTAGCTATTTTCTGTTTGGCTTGGCTTTTGTCCATTAAGGATATCCTCGGGTTTGATGATTATTGTATCTAACTTGCCATGTTTTGCCAAGGTGATGATTGTCTCCATGTTTAAAGCCTCTGAAATATGGAATGGCTGGGCATAAGTTCGCGTAAGTTTTGACAGGTGCGCCCCGCAGCCCAAATCGTCACCTATGTCAGAGACCAGTTGGCGGATATAGGTTCCTTTCGAACAAACTACATCTAATATAGCCTTATCTCCTTCACAACTGACCAATGCCAGCTTATGAATGGTTATTTTTACAGGCTTGCGTTCTACTTCAATACCTTGTCTGGCTAATTTGTAGAGTCGCTGGCCATTGATCTGTTTAGCCGAAAACATTGGTGGAATTTGTTCAATCTCACCACTGTATTTTTCCAGCACTTCTTCTAATTTGGTCATTTGAATTTCGGATTTATTTCGAAATTCTGGTTTTAGATTTATAATTTTTCCCGTCGCATCCAGCGTATCCGTCCTCACCCCCAACGTCATTTCAGCTAAGTATCCCTTATCCCCACCAATAAATTGGTCAATTAGTTTAGTGGCCGAGCGGCCGATAAAGACAGGGAGAACCCCTGTGGCCATAGGATCAAGGGTGCCGGAGTGGCCAACTTTTTTTATGCCAGTGAGACCCCGAATTTTTGCAACAACGTCAAATGAGGTCCAATCGATAGGCTTGTTGACAATAACAATCCCTTCCATAGGGTTAGATGTGCTTTAGAACTTCTTTAATGACTTTGGCTTTGACAGAATCAAGCGGCTCTTTTAGCATGGCGCCTGAAGCCTTAAAGTGTCCACCGCCGCCAAACTTTTGGGCGATTTCAGAGACATTTACCTTATCTTTAGAGCGAAAATTAATCTTAACCGTGCCGTCGGCTTCTTCCCTAAAAAGCAGGGCAATTTCAACTTCAGCGATAGAGCGGATATGGTCAACTAACCCGACCAATTGTTCGCTCCGACAATCATATTTTTTAAGGATTTCCTGGGTCACAGTAACCCAAGCAGCCTTATGGTTATCCGAGGTTTCTAGCGTGGCCATGGCTGCGGCAAAGAGCTTAACCATGGGGACTGTCCTGGTGTCATATATTTTAGTGGTTATTTCATTGGTCTTAATCCCTGTTTCAAGCAACTCGGCTGCCATTAAAAATGATTCTTTAGAGGTGTTTTCGTAGCGAAAATTACCGGTATCTGTTATCAAGGCAACATAGAGGCACTTGGCCATATCCGCGTCAATGACCAAGCCAAAGGTTTTTGCCATTGTATAGACGAGCTCAGCGGTTGATGAGCTTAACTTAACACAATTGATCGTGCCATAATTAGTGTTATCAGGGTGATGATCAATATTAACAATAACATCAGAAAGTTCATGTAAATTAATTTTAGTGCCGGTCCGCTTAATGTCAGAAGAATCAACTGTGACTACCAGGTCATAACCTCTTTTGGGATCAACCTTGTTTTTGATCTGGTCGGCCCAGGGGAGGAAGCGATAAACCTTAGGGACCCCGTCTTCAGAGTAAAAATCAACCTCAACCCCGAGCTTGGTCAGGAGCATCCCCATGCAGAGCATCGAGCCGATCGAGTCGCCGTCCGGGTCAATGTGCGAGATAATCAGGGCTGATTCTGCGCTGTGGAAGACCTTGTTTAGTTGTTTACACTTTTCACTTATCATCTTTTTTCGCCAGTTTTGAAATGATTCCCAAAACATTGCTCCCTTTTTCAAGTGAGTCGTCCCTGACAAAGCGCAACTCCGGTACCTGCCTCATCTCTAAAACATCTCCAAGTTTCCCCCTGATAAACCTTCTGGCAGAGTTAAGCCCATGCATGGAGTCATTTTTTTGTTTTTCATCCCCTAAGATACTGACAAAGATATTGGCATTCTCCAGATCCGGTGAGAGTTTAACCCTGGTTAAACTAATAAAACCGATCCTAGGGTCATTCACATCTTCTCTGATAATTGAGCTGACCTCTTTTAAGATCATCCCGGCTACTCTTTCAATCCGGGTCATTTCTTCCTCGCCTTTTCCCTGATTTCAATTGCCTCAACAATATCGCCAACCTGGAAATTGGTATAGCCAACGATTGAGACCCCGCATTCAAAGTTTGCTTCAACACTCTTAACATCATCCTTAAAACGCTTTAATGCTTCTAGCTTCCCTTCATAAACAACGTCACGGCCGCGATAGAGCTTCATCAATGCTCCCCGCACTAGCTTGCCGTCTGTTACAAAGCAGCCGGCAATAACCCCGACTTTAGAGAATTTAAAGAGATTACGTACCTCGGCGTGGCCGGCGACTACTTCTTCGTATTCCGGTTTGAGCATCCCCTCGGCAGCTAATTTGATATCATCAATCAATTTGTAAATTATGTCGTAGAGCCTAACCTCAACCCCTTCTTTGGAGCTGATAAGTTCAGCGCTCCCCTCATACCCCACGCTAAACCCGGCCACAATGGCGTTTGAGGCCTTAGCCAGAATAATATCTGATTCCGTAATGTTCCCTACTGCCTGGTGGATAATATTGACACTAACATTGCCGATAGTTAATCCGGAAATTGATTGGTTAATGGCCGAGATGGAGCCTTGCACATCAGCTTTGATCACCAGATTTAAAGTGAGTTTTTCGCCACCTTTAGCCTGTTTGGAGATATCAACCAGGGAGATTACTTTCGCGTACTGTGATTTTATCTGTTTTATTTTATTGCTTTCTGCCAGCTCCCGAGCCTCTTTTTCTGAGCCTACTACCTGGAGGGTGTCGCCGGCAGTTGGGACATCAATTGAGCCTAAAAGCTCAACCGGGGTAGCTGGGCCAGCCTCTTTAAGCCGATCGCCATGCTCATTAAATAAAGCCCTAACCTTGCCGTAGGTTGCCCCGATATTAAAGATATCCCCGATTTTTAAGGTGCCGTTTTGTACCAAAAGATCAGCTACAGGACCTTTACCTTTATCAAGCCTAGATTCAATCACAACGCCAACTGTTGTCCCTTTAGGATCAGCTTGAAGCTCTAAGACCTCGGCTTCGAGCAAGATCATTTCCAGCAACTCTTCAATCCCTGTTTTTTCTCTGGCCGAGGTGTGGACCATTATGGTCTTCCCCCCCCACTCTTCCGGGGTAAGCCCTAGTTCAGCTAATTGCTTTTTGACCCGATCAAGATTTGAATCCGGCTTGTCAATTTTATTAATTGCCACAATAATAGAAACTCCGGCTGCCTTAGCATGGTCAATCGCTTCAATGGTTTGGGGTTTGACTCCGTCATCAGCTGCAACAACTAAGACTGCGATATCCGTGACACTGGCCCCGCGGGCGCGCAAGGCGGTAAAAGCCTCGTGTCCCGGTGTATCAAGAAAAGTAACTTTTTTACCCTGCACGGTGACTTGGTAGGCACCAATATGCTGGGTAATGCCGCCAGCTTCACCTTCAGCCACCTTGGTGGAACGGATAGCGTCAAGTAATTTGGTCTTGCCGTGGTCAACGTGTCCCATAATCGTGACAATTGGGCAGCGAGCCTTAAGGTTGTCTCTTTTTACCTCTGGCCCGGCAGCTCTGGCAGCTCGAGGCGGGATTTTTACGGTAACCTCGATGCCGATCTCCCTGGCAATATCCCTGGCGATTTCGGAATTGATCCTTTGGTTAATGGTAGCGAGTACCCCTTTTTTAAGGAGTGGTTTAATCAGCTCTGACGCTCTAACCTTAATTTTTTCAGCCAAATCTTTAACCGAGATATCTTCTGTCTCAATAACAATGCCGGTAGGGATAAGGGGTGGCGGCGTTGGGACTGATGGTGCTGGAACTGGTTCAGTAACAGGAGGAGGAGGTGGAGCGGCTGCTGGTTTTGGTGTTTCTTTAACTTCAATCTGCTGTTTTTCCTGCTTAACTGTGCTTTCTGACGCTTTGTCCTCAATAACTTCTTTAACTG
>Ga0210019_1002384_pt1 | contig 18300 bp, 17 predicted proteins | sample CryGeyCG2114_020_2_FD_183969 | JGI IMG/M metagenome (GOLD analysis project Ga0210019, IMG submission 183969) | Groundwater microbial communities from aquifer - Crystal Geyser CG11_big_fil_rev_8/21/14_0.20 (SPAdes) (version 2) | ecosystem: Environmental > Aquatic > Deep subsurface > Groundwater ...
CCGCCCGCCACGAGAAGCGCGCCGGCCAGGGCCCAGAATCTCAGCCGCCGGCGTCGCATCGGCCCCCGATCCGGCCGGAAAATTTCGCCCGCCCGCATTGCGAGGGGTAAATCTTGACGCTATACATCGCGCGAAACCAAGCTTGCGCCGGGCCCCGGGATCCGGGGGCGCCGGACGTTCCCGACCATCGCCTGACGCCCACAATAAGGCGCAACCAACAAAAGGAAACAGTACATGTCCGGACCCTTGAGCGGCCTTCGGGTTTTCGATCTGACCCGCATCCTGGCCGGCCCCTCCTGCACGCAGATCCTGGGTGATCTGGGCGCCGACGTGATCAAGGTGGAAATTCCCGGCAAGGGCGACGACACGCGCGGCTTCGCGCCGCCCTACCTGAAGGACGGCGACGGCAACGACACGGACCAGAGCGCCTATTTCACCTGTGCCAACCGCAACAAGCGCTCGATCACCCTGGACCTGACCAAGCCCGAAGGCATCGACATCGCCAAGCGCATGATCGCCAAGTCGGACGTTCTGGTCGAGAACTTCAAGACCGGCGGCCTGGCCAAGTACGGTCTGGGCTACGAGCAGCTGAAGGACGACAACCCGGGCCTGGTCTATTGCTCGGTCACCGGGTTCGGCCATACCGGGCCCTATGCCAACCGTCCCGGCTATGACGTGCTGATCCAGGGCATGGGCGGCTTCATGAGCGTGACCGGCGACCCCGACGGCGACCCGCAGAAGGCCGGCATCCCCATCTCCGACCTGATCGCCGGCATGTACGCCGCCGTGGGCATCAACGCCGCGCTGCGCCACCGGGAAGTGACCGGCGAAGGCCAGCACATCGACATCGGCATGCTGGACACCACCGCCGCCATCCTGTCGATCCAGGGCGCCAACTACCTGGCGACGGGCCAGAACCCGCCGCGCCTGGGCAACGCGCACCCCAACATCGTGCCCTATCAGTCGTTCCCGACGGCCGACGGCGACATCATCCTGGCCGTCGGCAACGACGGCCAGTTCCAGCGTTTCTGCAAGGTCGCGGCCTGCGAGCACCTGGCCGAGGACCCGCGCTACGCCACCAACGCCAGTCGCGTCTCCAACCGGGACGAACTCGTCTCCCTGCTGCGGCCCATCGTCGCGGCCAAGCCGTCCAAGTTCTGGCTCGAGGAGCTGGAAAAGAACAACGTGAGCTGCGGGCCCATCAACCGCCTGGACCAGGTGTTCGCCGACCCGCAGTTCCTGGCCCGCGGCATGAAGCTGGAAATGCCGCATCCCAAGACCGGCACCAAGCCCGTCGGCATGGTCGCAAGCCCCCTGAAACTCTCGAAGTCGCAGGTCGACTACCGCTATGCGCCGCCCGTCCTGGGCGAGCATACGGACGAGGTTCTGAGCGACCTGCTCGGCCTGGCCGCGGACGACATCGCGGGCCTGCGCGAGCGCGGCGTGATCTGATTCTGAATGAATGACCTCTTGCTTCGAGACGCTTCGCTCCTCCGCATGAGGTCATTCATTTCCTTCAAGTTCCTTGCCTCACCCTGAGGAAGCGCGGAGCGCCGTCTCGAAGGGCGAGGCAAACCATCCGGGAAGAGAGGCACCTTGCGGAAGAATTCTTTCCTCGGCCGGACCGGCCTCGGTACCTTTCACGAGGTCGTCTACTGGGAATGGGGCCCGGCGGATGGGCCGGTGCTGCTCTGCGTCCACGGGCTGACCCGCCAGGGACGCGACTTCGACGCCGTGGCCGGGCGATTCTGCGACCGCTGGCGCGTGGTCTGCCCAGATATCGTGGGGCGCGGCGAAAGCGGGCGGTTGGCCGATCCCGGACAGTACGGCTATCCGCAATACCTCGCCGACCTGACCGCCCTGATCGCACGCCTGGACGTGGACCGGGTCGCCTGGCTCGGCACCTCCATGGGCGCGTTGCTCGGCATGATCATGGCGGCGGGACCGGGTTCGCCGGTCGAGCGCCTTTTGATGAACGACGCCGGGCCCGTGGTGACCAAGGAATCGCTGCGGCGCATCGCCGCCTACCTGGGCGCCGCGCCCGATTTCGTGGACATGGCCGAAGGCGAGGCCTACATCCGCCGGGTTCACGCCCCCTTCGGGCCGCTCACGGACGCCCAGTGGGCGCATCTCGCGCGCCACAGCCTGCGGCGACGCGACGACGGGCGCTACGTGCTGAAATACGATCCCGCCATCGCCAGGCCGTTCCAGGGGGCGATCGAGGAAGACATGGTGCTGTGGCCCGTATGGGACGCCGTCAAATGCCCCGTCACCGTGATCCGCGGCGCGGAGTCGGACCTTCTGCGCGCGGAAACCCTGGCCGAAATGACGACGCGGGGGCCCCGGGTCGCGACCCACGAAATCTCCGGCGTGGGCCATGCCCCGGCGCTCATGTCGGACGATCAGCTCGACCTGGTCGCGGCCTGGCTTGATGCCTGAGGCGACGGGGTTTTTTCCGCACGCCCCTGACCTTCGTCTGTATTGAAACTCGCCGGGGCGCCGCATACACTCCAGCGTCGACAAGAACCGGACGGCCGCAATCGGGCGGATTGCCGGCGGAAACCTGGGAGTGCTCACCATGGCGGAAGTTCTGGCTGCGAATTCGTCCCGCGCGCTGCGCGAAGCGGAGACCCGTGAGTTGGCCACCCATCCGGGCGAGGACCTGGAGGATTTCGTGACCTTCCGGGTCAGGAAGCAGCTGTTCGGCATTCCCGTGCTGATGGTGCAGGACATCCTGTCGCCCGACCGCATCGCCTCGATCCCGCTGGCGCCGCCGGAAGTGCGTGGCTCCATCAACCTGCGCGGCCGCATCGTCACGGTCATCGACGTGCGCGTGCGCCTGGGCCTGCCGCCCAGCAAGGAAGCCTCGGAGAACGCCATGGCGGTGACCGTGGAGCACGAGCACGAACTCTATACCCTGCTGGTCGACAGCATCGGCGACGTGATCAGCCTGTCCAACGAACTGTACGAGCGCAACCCGGCGACCCTCGATTCCCTGTGGCGGGAGTTCTCGGTCGGCGTCTACCGCCTGAAGGGCGAGTTGATGGTGGTGCTCGACGTGCACCGCCTCTTGAACATCAGCGTCCGGATTTAACCGCGCAACAGCCGCGCCACGTCCAGGGCCGCGTAGGTCAGGACCGCGTCGGCGCCCGCGCGCTTGAACGACATCATGGTTTCCACGACGACCTTGTCGTAATCCAGCCAGCCCGCGTCGCCGGCGCCGCGCAGCATGGCGTACTCGCCCGACACGTTGTAGACGAAGGTCGGCATCTGGAACTTTTCCTTCACCATGCGGACCACGTCCAGATAGGGCAGGCCGGGCTTGACCATGACCATGTCGGCCCCTTCGTCGACGTCTAGGGCGACCTCCCACATGGCTTCGTCGACGTTGGCGGGGTTCATCTGATAGGTCGCCTTGTCGCCCTTCAAGGCCCCCTTGGAGCCCACCGCGTCGCGGAACGGGCCGTAGAAGCCCGAGGCGAACTTGGCGGCGTAGGCCAGCACGGCGACGTCCTGGCGGCCGGCCGCGTCGAGGGCGTCGCGGATGGCGCCAATGCGCCCGTCCATCATGTCCGAGGGGGCGATGACGTCGCAGCCGGCCTCGGCCTGGACCAGGGACTGCTTGACCAGGACCTCCACCGTTTCGTCGTTGAGGATGACGCCGTCCCTGACCAGCCCGTCGTGGCCGTCGGAATTGAAGGGGTCGAGCGCGACGTCGCAGATCACGCCGACGTCGGGCACGGCGGCCTTCGCGGCACGCACGGCGCGGCACACCAGGTTGTCCGGGTTGTAGGCTTCCTCGGCGCCCGGCGTCTTCAGCTTCTCGTCCGTGTAGGGGAAGATGGCGATGGCGGGGATGCCCAGTTCACGCGCCTCGGTCACCGCACCCGTCAGCAGGTCGACGGACAGGCGGTCGACGCCGGGCATGGAGGGGATCGGCTCGCGCCGGTTCGCGCCGTCGACCACGAACACCGGCCAGATCAGGTCGTCCGCCGACAGGCGGTGTTCGGCGACCAGGCGCCGGATCCAGGGTTCGCGCCGGATGCGGCGCATGCGCTTGCGGGGAAATGTGACCACGGTCGAGGGTTCCCGGTTGAGGTTACGATGGTCCAAGGGCTTGGACGGAGCCGACAAAATCCCTTGGGGGCGGCGCAAAGTCAACGCTTCTCGCGACCCCGCCCGCGGGACTGCTCCCTTTACCCGGCGGGGGAATTGGTTTACGTTTACGTAAACGGAAACTTCGAGACCATACGCGAACGGGAACATCGCCGTGCCGGACGATTCACTTACCACCGGGTCAAAGAACGCCCAGGACCACGCCAGCAAGGGGCCGCCGCATCCGGTCCGTTTCGTCACCGCCGCCAGCCTGTTCGACGGCCATGACGCCTCCATCAACATCATGCGCCGCATCCTGCAGGCGCAGGGGGCCGAGGTCATCCACCTGGGCCACAACCGCTCGGTCGACGAGGTCGTCACCGCCGCCATCCAGGAAGACGCCCACGGCATCGCCGTGTCGTCCTACCAGGGCGGCCATGTGGAATACTTCAAGTACATGATCGACCTCCTGCGCGAGCGCGGGCGCCCGGACATCGCCGTGTTCGGCGGCGGCGGCGGCGTCATCGTCGCCGACGAGGTCAAGGACCTGGAAGCCTACGGCGTGACCCGCGTGTACTCGCCCGAGGACGGTCGGCGCCTGGGCCTGCAGGGCATGATCGCCGACATGGTCCAGCGCGCGCGGCGCGACCTGGCCGGCGAGGTTCCGAAGGACCTGGGCGGGCTCAAGGCCGGCAACCCGGCCGACCTCGCGCGCGTCATCACCGCCATCGAGGACGGTCGCCTGCCGGCGGCCATGCTCGACGAGGTGCGGGCCGCCGCCAAAGCCTGCGACACGGCGCCGGTGCTCGGCATCACCGGCACGGGCGGCGCCGGCAAATCATCCCTGACCGACGAGATCGTGCGGCGGTTCCGGTTCGGGTCGGGCGAACCCCGCATCGCCGTCGTCGCCGTCGACCCGACCCGGCGCAAGACCGGCGGGGCGCTGCTTGGCGACCGCATCCGCATGAACGCCAACAACGCGCCCAACGTGTTCTTCCGCTCGCTCGCCACGCGCGGCGCCGAGACGGAGGTGCCGCCGGCGCTGGCCGACATCATCGCCGCGGTGAAGGCCGCCGGGGCCGACATCGTGATCGTCGAGACGCCGGGGATCGGGCAGGGGGACGCGGGCATCGTGCCGTTCTGCGACGTTTCCGTCTATGTCATGACGCCGGAATTCGGCGCCGCCAGCCAGCTCGAGAAGATCGACATGCTGGATTTCGCGGACGTCATCGTCATCAACAAGATGGACCGCAAGGGGGCCATGGACGCGCTGCGCGACGTGCGCAAGCAGGTCCAGCGCAACCGCGAGGCATTCGGCGCCAGGCCGGAGGACATGCCGGTGTTCGGCGCCATCGCCTCGCGCTTCAACGATGCCGGCGTCACCGCGATCTACCAGGAACTGCTGACCCTGTTCACGGTCAAGGGTTTCCCCGCGCTGCCCCACCTGTTGCCCGCGGTCGATGTCAAGGCGTCGGAGCCGGGCCAGGCCATCGTGCCGCCGGAACGCCAGCGCTACCTGTCCGAAATCGCCGAGGAAGTGCGCGCCTACCTGGTCCGCGCCAATCATCAGGCGCGCGTCGCCCGGGCCCGCCAGCAAGCACAAGAAACGGCCCGAATGTTGGAGGAAAACGGAAATATTTCCAATGATGTACAGGAAATCATTCAAGCAAAATCGAAGGAGTTGAGCGCCGAGGCGCACGCCCTTCTCGACTGCTGGCCGGACGTGCGGGCCGCCTATTCGGGCGACGAGATGGTGGTTACCGTGCGCGAGCGGGAAATCCACAACGCGCTGACCCGCACGACCCTGTCGGGCAACAAGATCCGCCGCGTTTCCCTGCCCAAATACGAAGATCACGGCGAACTGCTTAGATGGCTGATGCGGGAGAACCTGCCGGGCTACTTCCCCTTCACGGCGGGGGTGTTTCCCTTCAAGCGGGCCGAGGAAGACCCCACCCGCATGTTCGCGGGCGAGGGCGATCCCAAGCGCACCAACGCCCGGTTCAAGTACCTGTCCAAGGATTCCGAGGCCAAGCGCCTGTCCACCGCCTTCGATTCCGTGACGCTCTACGGTTTCGATCCGGACGAGCGGCCGGACATCTACGGCAAGGTGGGCAATTCGGGCGTCTCCATCGCGACGCTCGAGGACATGCAGGAGCTTTACGACGGCTTCGACCTGTGTGCGCCCAATACCTCGGTCTCCATGACCATCAACGGCCCGGCGCCGACCATCCTCGCCATGTTCCTGAACACGGCCATCAACCAGCAGATCGCCAAGTTCGAAGCGGAAAAGGGCAGGGCGCCCGACGACGCGGAAGCGGCCGACATCCGCGCCTGGACGCTGGCCAACGTGCGCGGCACGGTGCAGGCGGATATCCTGAAAGAGGACCAGGGGCAGAACACCTGCATCTTCTCGACCGAATTCGCGCTGCGCATGATGGCCGACATCCAGGCCTATTTCGTCGAGCACAAGGTCAGGAACTTCTATTCCGTCTCGATTTCCGGCTATCACATCGCCGAAGCGGGCGCGAACCCGATCTCGCAGCTTGCCTTCACGCTGGCCAACGGCTTCACCTTCGTCGAGGCGTATCTGGCCCGCGGCATGAAGATCGACGACTTCGCGCCCAACCTGTCGTTCTTCTTCTCCAACGGCATGGACCCGGAATACAGCGTCATGGGCCGCGTCGCGCGGCGCATCTGGGCCGTGGCGATGCGCGAGCGCTACGGCGCCAACGAGCGCTCGCAGAAGCTCAAGTACCATATCCAGACCTCGGGCCGCTCGCTGCACGCCCAGGAAATGGATTTCAACGACATCCGCACGACCCTGCAGGCGCTGATCGCCGTCTACGACAACTGCAACTCGCTGCACACCAACGCCTTCGACGAGGCCTTCACCACGCCGACCGAGGACAGCCTGCGCCGGGCCATCGCCATCCAGATGGTCATCAACAAGGAGTGGGGCCTGGCCAGGAACGAGAACCCCAACCAGGGCGCCTTCGTCATCGACGAACTGACCGACCTGGTGGAGGAGGCGGTGCTCATGGAGTTCGATCGCATCTCGGAACGCGGCGGCGTGCTGGGCGCCATGGAAACGGGCTATCAGCGCGGCAAGATCCAGGAAGAGTCGCTGCACTACGAGACGCTGAAGCACGACGGCAGCCTGCCGATCGTCGGCGTCAACACCTTCCTCAACCCCAACCCGGACGCAGGCCTGGCCGAACCGCCGCTGCAGCGCTCGTCGGACGCGGAAAAGCGCAACCAGATCGAGCGCCTGCGCGCCTTCCAGGATGCCCACAAGGACGCCGCCCCGGCCGCGCTCGCCGGCCTCAAGGCCGTTGCCGCCGAGGACGGCAACCTGTTCGCGGCCTTGATGGAGGCCGTGAAATCGTGTTCCCTGGGCCAGATCACCGACGCGCTGTTCGACGCAGGCGGGCAATACCGCCGCAACATGTAGCCGGACGGACGCTGCGCCCGGGTCCGGGCCGGTGGGCGGAGGGATTTCACGTGGCTGCGCAAGACGACGTTTATTTGCCGGAAGTCCTGTTCGAAATCCGCCCCCAGGGGCGCTACGTGCGGGTGACCGCCATTGACCCGCGCAGCGGGGTCGAGGTCGTCTCGATCTGTGCGGCGAGCTATTCCCAGGCCATGCTCAAGCGTCTGGCGGCGCGCAAACTGATGTACGTGCTGCGCAAGCGCCGCGCCCAAGCCCTGGGCGGCGGCGTCCGGACCGGGCGCACGGACCTGCTGGCCTGACCGGCGGCCGGCATATTGCCGGGAGACAATTCGGCGCTTGATTTTCGCCGCCGGTTTTTCCACAAGTTCCCCGGCTTTGCGCCGTTTTCAACATCTGGATCGGCGCGGAGCCCTGGTGTTCGTGTGGCGGGCGGAATCGAGATGTGGTATCACTTCCGCCGGACGGACGAACGCAGCATTCCATGAACCTCAGGTGAACCCCGTGAGCACCAAACCCATCGCCATTGCCTGCGACCATGCGGGCTTCGCCCTGAAAAGCGAACTGCTCAAGCAGCTTGCCGACCTGGGGGTCGAGATCCTGGACCTCGGAACCAATTCGGAAGACTCCGTGGACTATCCCGATTTCGGCTACGCCATGGCCAAGGCCATCCGCGAAGGACGGGCCGACAGGGGCGTTCTCGTCTGCGGCTCGGGCATCGGCATCTCCATGGCCGCCAACCGCCATCCCGAGGTCCGCGCCGCGCTGATCCACGACGCCCTGGGGGCGCGCATGAGCCGCCAGCACAACGACGCCAACGTCATCTGCTTCGGCGGCCGCATGATCGGCGCCGAGACCGCCAGGGATTGCCTTCGGGTGTTCCTGGAAACCGACTTCGAGGGCGGACGCCACGGCCGCCGCGTGAACAAGCTGTCCGATCCGACCTGAGCCCGGGCCCGCCGGACACCCCACGAACCCGCCCCCGACGGCAGCGACGCCCGGGCGCCAGAACCGAACCAAGGGACCGATTTCGCCATGCCTGACGCCGATACGCCCAAATACGCCGATCCCGCCCTCAACCGCTTCTTCGAGGCCCCGCTGTCCGAGACGGACCCCGAGCTTTACGCCGCCGAACGCGCCGAGCTGAAGCGCCAGCAGGACAAGATCGAACTGATCGCCTCCGAGAACATCGTTTCGCGCGCGGTCATGGAGGCCCAGGGCGGCGTCATGACCAACAAGTACGCCGAGGGCTATCCCGGGCGTCGCTACTACGGCGGCTGCGAATACGTGGACGTGGCGGAAAACCTGGCCATCGAACGGGCCAAGAAGCTGTTCGACTGCGGCTTCGCCAACGTGCAGCCCCATTCCGGCGCGCAGGCCAACGGTGCCGTCATGCTGGCGCTGGTCAAGCCGGGCGACTGCATCATGGGCATGTCGCTGGCGGCGGGCGGGCACCTTACCCACGGCGCCCCGCCTGCCATGTCCGGCAAGTGGTTCGACGCCGTGCAGTACGGCGTGCGCCGCGAGGACGCGCTGGTCGACTTCGAGGAGGTCGAGCGCCTGGCCCTGGAGCACAAGCCCAAGGTCATCATCGCCGGCGGCTCCGCCTATCCCAGGACCCTGGATTTCCCCAGGTTCCGTGAGATCTGCGACAAGGTCGGCGCGCTGCTGATGGTCGACATGGCCCATTTCGCGGGCCTGGTGGCGGCCGGCGTCCACCCGAGCCCGTTTCCCCATGCCGACATCGCGACGACGACGACGCACAAGACGCTGCGCGGCCCGCGCGGCGGCATGATCCTGGCGAACGACGAGGACATCGCCAAGAAGGTCAATTCAGCCGTGTTTCCGGGCCTGCAGGGCGGACCGCTGATGCACGTGATCGCGGCCAAGGCGGTCGCCTTCGGCGAGGCGCTGCGCCCCGAGTTCAAGGACTATTCGGCGCGCGTCGTCGCCAATGCCCGGGCGCTGGCGGAAACGCTGAGCGGCCGCGGCTTCGACATCGTCGCCGGGGGGACCGACACGCATCTCATGCTGGTCGACCTGCGCTCCAAGGGACTGACGGGCGTCAAGGCCGAGGCGGCCCTGGAGAACGCGCGCATGACCTGCAACAAGAACGGCGTGCCGTTCGATCCGGAAAAGCCGACGGTGACCTCGGGCATTCGCCTGGGCACCCCGGCCGGGACCACGCGCGGCTTCGGCGAGGAGGAATTCCGTCAGGTCGGTGACCTGATCGCCGACGTGCTGGACGGCCTGGCGGCCAACCCGGACGACAATTCGGCGGCCGAGAGGAAAGCCGCCGAGGCCGTGGGGCGGCTGTGCCGGGATTTTCCGATCTATTCGAACATCTAGGCCGGTAACGGCTTGTTTAGACCTGAGCGGGTACAAAACACAAAATATTGGGGAGTAGTGACCGATGCGGTGCCCATTCTGCGGACATGACGATTCTCAGGTGAAGGATTCCCGGCCGACGGACGACGGCTCGGCGGTCCGCCGCCGCCGCTTCTGTCCGGCCTGCGGCGCGCGCTGGACGACCTTCGAGCGGGTCCAACTGCGCGAACTGGTGGTGGTCAAGAAGGACGGCGAGAAGACCCCCTTCGACCGCGACAAGCTGTCGCGCTCGCTGCACATCGCGCTGCGCAAGCGACCCGTGGACGAGGACCGCATAGAGCGTATCGTCAATTCGATACAGCGCCGCCTTGAAACGCTGGGCGAAAGCGAGATCCCGTCCAAGGTGATCGGCGAGATGGTCATGGAGAACCTCGCCAACCTGGACCAGGTCGCCTACGTCCGTTTCGCCTCGGTCTACCGCAATTTCCGCGAAGCGAAGGACTTCGAAGCCTTCGTCGAGAACCTGGGCGGTGAAGACGACTAACAGCCAAAACAAGCACGACCGGCGGTTCATGGCCATGGCGCTGGGGCTCGCCCGGCGCGGGCTCGGCAACGTGTGGCCCAACCCGGCCGTGGGCTGCGTCCTGGTGCGCCCGGACCTGGAGGGCGGCGGGCGCGTCGTCGGGCGCGGTTGGACCCAGCCGGGCGGACGTCCCCACGCCGAGACGGAGGCCATCCGGCGGGCAGGGGCCCTGGCGCGCGGGGCGACCGCCTACGTGACCCTGGAGCCTTGTTGTCACACGGGCCAGACGGGGCCCTGCACGGAGGCCCTGATCGCTGCCGGGATCGCGCGGGCGGTGGTCGCCGTCGCCGATCCGGACGCCCGCGCGGCGGGGCAGGGGATCACCGCCCTGAAACAGGCGGGGATCGAGGTGGACCTTGGCCTGGGCGAGGCCGAGGCGCGCGAGGTCAACGCCGGTTTCTTCAAGCGTGTCACGGAAGGACGCCCGCTGGTCACTCTGAAGGCGGCGTCCAGTTTGGACGGGCGCATCGCCGCCGCCGGGGGCGACAGCAAGTGGGTGACGTCGGGCGCCGCGCGGGCGCGCGGCCACCTGATGCGGGGCCAGTCCGACGCCATCATGATCGGCGTCGGCACGGCGCTGGCCGACGACCCGGAACTGACCTGCCGCCTGCCGGGCATGGACGGCCGGTCGCCGGCGCGGGTGGTTCTGGACACGCATCTGAGGACGCCGCCCGCGGGCCGCCTGGTGAAGACCGCCAGGGACGTGCCCCTGTGGATCGCCACGACGCCGGAATCGTCGCCCGAGGCGGCGCAAGTCCTTGAAAGCAAGGGGGCACATGTGGTCCGCGTGGCCGCCGGAACCGACGGCCGGCCCGATCCCGCGGCGGTGCTGCATGCGCTGGCCGATGCCGGGATCACGCGCCTGCTGATCGACGGTGGCGGCGGCGTGGCGGCGGCGTTCCTGAAGGCCGGGCTGGTCGACCGCATGGCCTGGTTCCACGCCCCTGTGGTCGTCGGCGGCGACGGCGTGCCCGCCGTGGCGCCGCTTTCCGTCGCGACCATGAACGACGCCCTGCGGTTCGAGCGCCTGACCATGGAACTGATCGGCGAGGACATCCTGGAAATTCTGGCGGTTCGCCCGCGACCGGCGTAAGGAACAAGTGTCATGTTCACAGGCATCATCACCGACGTCGGCCGGGTCCGCGCCATCGCGCATGCGGATGACGGCCGCCTGGAAATCGAGACGGCCTTCGACACCGGCACAATCGCGATCGGCGCGTCGGTGGCATGCTCCGGCTGCTGCCTGACAGTGGTGGAGAAGGGGCCGGGCTGGCTCGCCTTCGAAGCCTCGGGCGAAACCCGGCGGCTGACCACCCTGGGCCGCTGGACCGAGGGCGCGCGGGTCAACCTGGAGCGCGCGCTGAAGGCCGGGGACGAACTGGGCGGTCATATCGTGTCGGGCCATGTGGACGGCCTCGCGGAGATCATCCTGCGGGAGGCCGAGGGAGAGTCCGTCAAACTGATCTTCCGCGCCCCCGCGACCCTGGCGCCCTTCATCGCCGCCAAGGGGTCGGTGACCCTCGACGGCGTGTCGCTTACCGTGAACATGGTCGGTGGCCGCGACTTCACGGTCAACATCATCCCCCATACCCAGGAGCAGACGACGCTCGGCCGTCTCGCCGTCGGCGACGCGGTGAACCTGGAAATCGACATGCTGGCGCGCTATGTTGCGCGCCTGATGCAGATGAACGGTGAAGCCCCTTGAAATTACAAGACGTTAACGCCCATGACGGCATCCTGTCGCCGATCGAGGACATCATCGAGGACGCGCGCAACGGGCGCATGTTCATCCTGGTCGACGACGAGGAACGCGAGAACGAAGGCGACCTGGTCATCCCGGCGCAGATGGCGACGCCGGACGCCATCAACTTCATGGCGCGCTTCGGCCGCGGCCTGATCTGCCTGGCGCTGACCCGCGAGCGGGTCGAGAAGCTGAACCTGCCGCACATGAGCCGCACCAACTCGTCGCGCCACCAGACCGCCTTCACCGTGTCGATCGAGGCCCGCGAGGGCGTGACTACGGGGATTTCGGCGTCGGACCGGGCACGCACCATATCGGTTGCCATCGACCCCATGCGGGGCGCGGCCGACATCGCCACGCCGGGGCATATCTTCCCGCTGGAGGCCCGCGACGGCGGCACCCTGGTGCGCGCCGGGCACACGGAGGCGGCGGTGGACGTCGCGCGCCTGGCGGGCCTGAACCCGTCCGGCGTGATCTGCGAGATCATGAACGACGACGGCACCATGGCGCGCATGCCGGACCTCATGGGCTTCGCCCAGCACCACGGACTGAAAATCGCGACCATCGCCGACCTGATCGCCTACCGACGCCAGAACGACCGCCTGGTGCGGCGCATTCTCGAAACGCCCTTCGAAAGCCGCCACGGCGGCGAGTTCCGCATGATCATCTACCAGAACACGGTGGCCTATGCCGAGCACATCGCGCTTGTGAAGGGCGACGTCGGCCGGGGCGGCCCGGTGCCCGTGCGCATGCACGCACTCAACGTGCTGGAGGACGTGCTGGGCGACACCTCGCGCAATACGGACGGCCTGTTGCAGCGCGCCATGGAGACCATCGGCGAAATGGGCCGCGGCGCGGTGGTGCTGATCCGCGAGCCCATGCCGACCAGCCTGTCCGACCGGGTCAAGGCCAAGCTGGGCGACGGCGAGAAGCCGTCTGGCCAGTTGCGCGACTACGGCGTCGGCGCGCAGATTCTCACGGACCTGGGCATCAGCGAGATGATCCTTCTCACCAATTCCACGAAGACGGTGATCGGGCTCGACGGCCACGGCCTTTCCATCGTCGGCCGCCAGGCCATCGACCGGAGCGCCTCGTGAGCGCCGCCGACACCCGCAAGGCGCGGGTCCTGATCGTCGAATCCCGTTATTATCCGGACATCGCCGACGGCCTGATCGCCGGCGCCCTGCCGCTCCTGGCCGACGCGGGCCTGCACCATGAACGGCTGGAGGTGCCCGGCGTGTTCGAAATTCCCGCCGCCATCCGCCACGCGGCGTTCGGCGGCCGCTACGCCGGCTTCCTGGCGTTCGGCTGCGTGATCCGGGGCGAGACGGACCATTACGACCATATCTGCCGCGAGGCGAGCCGCGCCATCATGGATCTGACCACGCGGGACGGCCTGGCGCTCGGCTTCGGCGTGCTGACCTGCGAGAACGGAGAGCAGGCCCGCGTGCGCGCCGACCCAAAGGGCAAGAACAAGGGCGCCGAGGCGGCGCGAGCCTGTCTTGCCATGATCGACGTGACGCGTCGTTTCGCCGGAGGCTGATCCATGACCGTGAACCGCTCGGCGCCCCTCAGCGCCGCCCGCCTGGCCGCCGTGCAGGCGCTTTACGAAATGGACCTGGCCGGCGCCGGCGCCGACCCGGTGCTGGAGGCCATCATGGCCGAACGCTGGTCGTTGGCGGCTCTGGACTCCGATGGCGGTGACGGCAACGGCGGCTTCACGCCGCCCGACCAGGACCTGCTGAAGGAACTTGTGGCCGGTGTCAGCGCCGACATCCCCGGCGTCGACCGCTACCTGAAGATGGCGCTCAACCATCCGCACACGGTGGAATCGCTCGAAACCCTGCTGCGCGCCGTGCTGCGCGCCGCCGCCTACGAGATGGCCAAGCGGCCCCAGGTTCCCGCAGTGGTCGTCATCAAGGAATATGTGGACGTGGCCGACGCCTTCTTCGACGGGCGCGAACCCGCCCTGGTCAACGGTTTTCTCGACAGTCTGGGCCGCCAGCTCCGCCCGGCGGAATTTACTTAAAGTAGCGGGCGGCGCCCCCTATATAGATGACGAGGGCAGCCCTTCGACGAACTGCCGCATGACCAGACGCGATAAACCGATCAGCCTCGGCGAGTTCGACATCATCGCCGCCTATTTCCGGCCCCTGACCGGTGGCCGGGGGGGAGCGCTTGACCTGTTGGACGACGCCGGGATTCTGACCCCGCCCGCGGGAACCCAGCTCGTCGTCACCACGGACGCCCTGGTGGCGGGCCGGCATTTCCTGGCCGGCACGGCTCCCGAGGGACTGGCGCACAAGGCACTCGGCATGAATTTGTCGGACCTGGCGGCCATGGGCGCCGAACCGGCCGCCTATACGCTGGCCTTCGTGGCGCCCAAACCTCTATCCGAGGCCTGGCTCGGCGCCTTCACGGCGGGTCTCGCGGACATGCAGGCGGAGCACGATGTGTTCCTTCTGGGTGGCGACACCGTATCGACCGCGGGCCCCATGACGCTCTCCGTCACCGCGCTGGGCTGGGTTCCCGCGGGCAAGGCGCTGCGCCGCTCCGGCGCCCGGGCCGGCGACGACCTCTACATTTCAGGCACCGTCGGCGACGCGGCGCTGGGTCTTCTGATCGCCCGCGACGGGCGGAAACTCGCGGGTGAGGCCGGTGACGCCTTCCTCAAGGAGCGGTACGAGCAGCCGCGGCCGCGCACGCGGCTCGGCCCGCGCCTGATCGGCGTCGCCAGCGCCTGCATCGACGTATCGGACGGCCTTGCCGCCGACGTCGGCCACATCGCCGAAACCTCGCACCTGGCGGCGGAGGTCCGAATCCAGGACCTGCCGCTGTCGGATGCCGCGCGGGTGGCCCTCGACGGCGACCCGCGCCTTCTGTCGACCCTCGTCACCGGCGGCGACGACTACGAACTGGCCTTCACCGCGCCGCCCGGCGCCGCCGACGCGGTCCGGACCGCCGCGCGGGCCGCAGGGGTTCCGGTCACCCGCATCGGGGTCATGACCGAAGGGGACGGCGTCCGGGCGATCGGGCCGGGCGGCGCGCCGCTCGACCTGGGGACAGGGGGCTTTCGGCACTTCTGACCGCGCCGACGACGGATCGCCCGCACCTGGGATCGACCGCATTGCGCGGCGGCCCGCCACCTGCATAATGGCGGCCGTGACATCGTTCGCGACAACAGGAACGGCTGACGGCCAGCTCCCATGAAAAAGATCTTCATCGGTTTCATTGTCCTGATCTGCATCCTGGGGGGTGCGGTGGGCGTCATGAAATGGATGGAACTCGGCCCGTTCGCCGACCCGCACGCCGCCGAGCAGAAACCGAAGAAGCCGACCAAGGGCGAGGCCAAGTTCGTCGAGATGACGCCGCTCCTGGTCAATGTGTTCGGCAATGACAAGGTGCTTGGGAATTTCCAGTTCGAACTGAAGCTGGAAGTCTGGAACGACGCGGACTTCGCCCAGGTCCGCAAGATGACGCCGATTCTCAAGGATGCCTTCTTCAAGGACCTGCATACGTTCATCCCGCGCATGCTGAAGGAACAGGACCAGTTGAACCTGGCCGTGCTGCAGCAGCGCCTTCTGATGCGCTCGGACATCGTGCTCGGCAAGGGCGTGGTGCAGAGCGTGCTCATCCAGTCCGTCGTCGACACACCGCAGAAATAGCCGTCCGGCGCGTTTTCCCGCCGCCGGCCGCCATGCCGTCCGACAGCGCCGGCACCCGGGATCGGCGGTTGCTTTATGGAATCTCTTTGCGTATGTTCCCGGCGGCTTTCCGGTCGGAATCGCACGTCCGGACGTCGGCCGACGAAGGATCATCGGCGCCGCTGACGAGGGGTAGGGGAGTGTTTGTCCCGGCGGCGCTTTTCACATGCATGAAGGATAAACGAGAATGTCGCTTTACACCTTGGTCATCGCCTGCGGTGTCCTGGCGCTGTTGTACGGCGCCTATGCCATCCGCTCCGTGCTGTCGGCGCCCGCCGGCAACGCGCGGATGCAGGAAATCGCCGCCGCCATTCAGGAGGGCGCTGCCGCCTACCTGAACCGCCAGTACACCACCGTCGCCGTCGTCGGCGCGGTCATCGGCATCCTGCTGGGCCTGAAATTGGGCATGACCGTGGCCATCGGCTACTTCATCGGCGCCATCCTGTCCGGTTTGGCGGGCTATATCGGCATGAACGTCTCGGTCCGCGCCAACGTGCGCACCGCCGAAGCGGCCCAGGCACAAGGCCTCGCGGGCGGCCTCGACGTCGCCTTCAAATCGGGCGCGGTCACCGGCATGCTGGTGGTCGGCCTGGCGCTCCTCGGTGTCGCCGGATACTACATCATCCTGCGCGGCATGATCGATCCGAACACGGCCGCCGGGATGCGCCATATCCTGGAAGCCCTGGTCGCCCTCGGCTTCGGCGCCTCGCTGATCTCCATCTTCGCGCGTCTCGGCGGCGGCATCTTCACCAAGGGTGCGGACGTCGGCTCCGACCTGGTCGGCAAGATCGAGGCCGGCATTCCCGAAGACGATCCCCGCAACGCCGGCGTCATCGCCGACAACGTGGGCGACAACGTGGGCGACTGCGCCGGCATGGCCGCCGACCTGTTCGAGACCTACGCCGTGACCATGGTCGCGACCATGCTGCTGGCCGCCATCTTCTTCACCGGCGCGGCCCAGGAACAGATGATGCTGTTCCCGCTGCTCATCGGCGCCGTGTGCATCATCGCCTCGGTGGTCGCCACCTGGTTCGTCAAGCTCGGCGCCAGTCAGAGCATCATGGGCGCCTTGTACAAGGGCTTCGTCGCCTCGGCGGTGATCTCGGCCGTGCTGATCGGCGGCATCATCTCCATGTTCATCGGCTGGGAAACCTCGTTCCAGATGGGCGCCAAGGCCGTGACCGGCACCCAGCTGTTCATCGCGGCGCTCACCGGGCTCGGCGTCACCGGGCTGATCGTGTGGATCACCGAATACTACACCGGCACCGAATACCGCCCGGTGAAGAGCGTCGCCGCGGCCTCGGAAACCGGCCATGCGACCAACGTGATCCAGGGTCTGGCCGTTTCCATGGAAGCGACCGCCCTGCCGGTGGTCGTGATCTGCGCCGGCATCATCATCGCCTTCCTCAACGCCGGCCTGTTCGGCATCGCCATCGCCGCGACCACCATGCTGGCGCTGGCCGGCATGGTGGTGGCGTTGGACGCCTTCGGCCCGGTTACCGACAACGCGGGCGGCATCGCCGAAATGGCCAATCTGCCGGAAGACGTGCGCAAGACCACGGACGCCCTCGACGCCGTCGGCAACACGACCAAGGCGGTGACCAAGGGCTACGCCATCGGCTCCGCCGGCCTGGCCGCCCTGGTGCTGTTCGCCGCCTATACGGAGGACCTCAAGCACTACTTCCCGGACGTCAAGGTGACCTTCACCCTGCAGGACCCCTATGTGGTCATCGGCCTGTTCATCGGCGGCCTGCTGCCCTACCTGTTCGGGTCCATGGGCATGATGGCCGTCGGCCGCGCCGGCGGTGCGGTGGTCGTCGAGGTCCGCCGCCAGTTCCGCGAGATCGCGGGCATCATGGAAGGCACCGCCAAGCCGGAATACGGCAAGTGCGTCGATATCCTGACCAAGGCCGCGATCAAGGAAATGATCGTGCCGTCCATGCTGCCGGTGCTGGCGCCGGTGGCCATGTATTTCGTGGTCTATGCCGTGGGCGGTCAGTCGGCCGCCTTCTCGGCGCTCGGCGCCATGCTGCTGGGCACCATCGTCACCGGCCTGTTCGTGGCCCTGTCGATGACCTCGGGCGGCGGCGCCTGGGACAACGCCAAGAAGTACATCGAGGACGGCCACCACGGCGGCAAAGGCTCGGACGCCCACCATGCCGCGGTGACCGGCGACACGGTCGGCGATCCCTACAAGGACACCGCCGGGCCCGCCGTCAACCCGATGATCAAGATCATCAACATCGTGGCGATCCTGCTGCTGGCGATCCTCGCCTAGAGCGGTTCACATTTTATCTGAATCGAACCTGGATTCCCTTTGAGGGCGATTTGTGATTCAAGATGGATGCTGGATAAGGAGGCCAGCATCCATGACCCGACCTTATTCCAATGACCTTCGAGA
>Ga0210019_1002386_pt1 | contig 18298 bp, 19 predicted proteins | sample CryGeyCG2114_020_2_FD_183969 | JGI IMG/M metagenome (GOLD analysis project Ga0210019, IMG submission 183969) | Groundwater microbial communities from aquifer - Crystal Geyser CG11_big_fil_rev_8/21/14_0.20 (SPAdes) (version 2) | ecosystem: Environmental > Aquatic > Deep subsurface > Groundwater ...
GGCCAGCTTCCCTCCGGAAGTGATCGCCGCCGCCGGCAGGCCCCGCCGCAGCGCGGCCTCAGCGGCGCTCAAGGTCTCCTCGGTGTTCCCGGAGTAGCTGGAGATCAGGATCCCGGTCCGGCGGTGTAATCCTCCCGGCAGCCGGTAATCCCGGTTGACCCGCAGCGGCCGGGCAAGTTTCCCCCCGGCGAAGCCGTTGGCCAGATCGGCCCCGATCGCCGAGCCCCCCATCCCCAACAGGCAGATCCCATCCAGATTCCGCCAGCGGGCCGGCAGGCGCCAATCCAACCCCCATTGCCATCCGGCCCGAATCTGATCCGGCAGCTCCAGACAGTGTGTCAGCATCCCGTCCGGATCCATCCGCTTCATTCCCCGAAGATCGTCGAGCAGCGTCCCCATTTCAGTCCCCCAGCTCCGGAACCAACTGATGGAGGCGGGCCTTGGCGAAAGCTTCCACATCCCGGCCGGTCGGCATCTTGAGCGCCTCCTTGACCACCTCCTTGGCCAGGAAGGTCGGGACCGACCGGATCACCTGCTTGATCCGGGGCACCTGCACCGCGGAGGTGGAGAAGCTGTCCAGTCCCATCCCCAGCAGGATCAGCGCCAGGGCCGGCTCCCCCGCCATCTCCCCGCACATCCCGACCCACAGCTCCCGCTCATGGGCCACCTCGATCACCTTCTGGATCAGCCGCAGGACCCCCGGGTGGGCCGGCTCATACAGGTAAGCGATCTTTTCGTTGACCCGATCCACCGCGAGCGAGTACTGGATCAGGTCGTTGGTTCCGATGGAAAAGAAATCCACCTCATCGGCCAGAAGATCCACGGTCAGGGCGGCCGAGGGCACCTCGATCATCGCGCCGATCTCCAGATCGGGATCGAACTTCTTCCGCTGCTGGGTCAGCTCCTTCCTGGCCTGATCGAGCAGGCGGTTGGCCTGCCGCAGTTCCTCGACGCCGGAGATCATCGGATACATCAGCTTGATCTTGCCGTGCACCGAAGCCCGCAGGATCGCCCGCAGCTGCATCTTGAACAACTCCGGCTGACCGAGCGAGAAACGGATCCCCCGCCATCCGAGGAAGGGATTCATCTCATGCGGAATTTTCAGCTTCGAGATGAACTTGTCCCCGCCCAGATCGATCGTCCGGATGATTACCGAATGGGGCTGGATCGCCTTGGCCACATGCCGGTAGGCCTGGTACTGCTCCTCCTCGGTTGGGAGATCCTCCCGGTTGAGGTAGAAGAACTCGGTCCGGTACAGCCCGATCCCCTCGGCCCCGTGGGCGATCACCGATGGGATCTCCTCCGGCAGCTCGATGTTGGCCAGCAGTGTGACCCGCCGGCCGTCGGGGGTCTCCGCCGGAAGATTCTTGACCTTCAGCAGCGCCTCGTCAAGATCCAGCAGCTTCTTGCGCAGCGCCTCGTAGTTGCGGACCATCTCCCGGTCGGGATGCACAATCACCGTGCCGCTGGTCCCATCCACGATCACGAGGTCCCCGGAATGGATCTGCCGGGTCGCCCCCTCGAGCCCCACGACCGCGGGAATCTCCAGCGACTTGGCCATGATCGCGGTGTGGGAAGTCCGCCCCCCGATGTCGGTCACGAACCCGCTGATGTTCCGCCGGTGCATCGTCGCGGTGTCGGAGGGGGACAAATCGTAGGCGACGACGATTGCCTGCTTCTGAATATCGGTGAGGGAGGCCCGCTTGGCGCCGGTGAGATTGCGCAGGATCCGCCGCCCGACATCCTCCAGGTCTCCGGTCCGCTCCCGCATGTACTCATCCTCGATCCGGGAAAAGGTGCGGACATAGCGCTTGAGCACCTCGGAGAAGATCCATTCGACCCCCAGCTTTTCCTTCTTGAGGCGCTGAATCACCTCCTCGATCAGGGAGCGGTCCTCCAGCAGCATCAGGTGGGCGTCGAAGATCTCCCCATGCTCGATCCCCAGGTCGGTGGCGATCTTCTTCTGAATGTCGAGGATCTCCCGGCGGGTCTGGATCAACGCCTCCTCGAAGCGGGCGATCTCGGGAGGGACCTGGGCCGCCTTGAGCGGCCGCTTGACGACCTCCACATGGTGGGTGTCCATCAGGAAGGCCGGACCGACCGCGACCCCGGCGGAGGCCGGGATGCCGCTCAAGCGGAGGATCTTGGGCTGCGGAGATTTGGGCTTGCGCGAGGCCGGGGAGGTCATCGCTGCGTCGGAATGCTAGGGGCCCGGCCCGTGTTTGACGACGGTAACCAATGCCGGCACCTCGGTCCGGGAGACCACCTGCTCCAGCGCCCGCAGCGCCTCGGCGGCGTCCGGCCCCTTGACGATGACCATCAAGGCGCTTCCCTTTGCCGCGGCCAGCGTCAGCAGACCCATGATCGACTTGCCGTCCACCTCCCGCCGCCCCTTGCGGACCCGGATCACCGCCCTGAAGCGGTTGGCCACCTGGACGAAAAGGGCCGCCGGCCGGGCATGGAGCCCCTGGCGGGTCCGGATCTGAAGGCGCCGGACCAGCACCCCTTTCGAAGCGGCGGTCTTGCGCCGGGACTTTCCAGCGGATTTAGACTTCGAACGACTCTTGGGGAGAGGCACTCTCCACCTCCCATCGAACCGACCAGGTGCCGCCGCGGCGCAGGGCCACCGGCCAGAGCCAGGTCAACGAAACACCATCAAACCGCCGAATCCATTGATCGCAGGCTTGTTCCCGCCGCTCCAGCGGGAAATGCCAGAGGCGGGCCGGCCGGCTGAGCCGGAACAAGAGCCGCAGGCGCCGCTCGGGATCCTGCAGGGCGAAGCGCCGCATCGGAAGAGTCTCCCCGACGCGGTTGACCAAACCGTCCTTGATCTCAAAACGCATCTCGGCGGCGAACAGGAGGGAACGGGCCTTCTTGGAATCGTTCCTCAGCCGGACCGCCCCGAGCAGCCGACAACGATCCTCCCCGAGGGTCACGACCTTCTGGATCGCCAGTCCCGAGGCGGCCCCCCGCGCAGCGCCCTCCACCCGGCAGCGCAGGACTGCCTGCGGGCCGGCCGGGGAAACCCGCATCCGGCTCTGCCAGCGGGCCCCCGCCAAATCGGGGCGCCGGTCGGCCTGGCCGGCGACGAACTGAGCCAGCCGGGTCCGGACCGGGAAAAGCCGATCCTCCCAATCGCCGCCCAGACGGATCTTGCGGCGCCGGTCGCTGAGTTCGAGCAAACGATGCCCCGCGGCCCCATCCACCAGGAGCGATCCATATCGGGAATCCAGCCGGATCATAAAAAATCAGGAAGCCTTCTGGTCTTCCTGCTGAATGACCTTCAGCACCTGTTTGATGTCCCGGGACTCCCGGAGACTCTCCCGGAAGAAGCGGTCCTTGAGAAGCCGGGAGATCCGAGCCAACGCCTTCAAATGAGGACCGGCGGAATCCTCCGGAGCGATCAGGAGGAAAAAGATATGCACCGCCTCGCCGTCCAAGGAATCAAACTGGACCCCCGGACGGGAAAGCCCGAAAGCGCCGACCAGCTCCTTGACGCAATCGGACTTGCCGTGCGGGATCCCCACCCCCTGCCCAATGCCGGTGGAACCCAGCGCCTCCCGCGCCATCAGGATCGGGACCAGTTTCTGCGCGTCGGCGCTCTTGATCTCTCCTGCCTGCACCAGAAGCTCAACCAGCTCCCGGATCACTCCCTCTTTGTCCCCGGCCGACATCTCGACCGAGATCGCCTTCTCACGCAGAAAATCGGTGATCTTCACGCTTGCCAAACCCCCCTGTTCTCTGAAACCTCAGTAAAAACGACAAAAGGATCCCGCAACTCAAGCCGAGCGGGTGATGGGAGTCGGCGCCCTCCGTCAGCCTCCGGCTGACTTCGGGTCGGCCACTCGCCGCGGCTTCGGTTCGCTGGTCCTCAACCATTCGGACCAGCCCAGCTCGGCCTTCGGCCGGCCGCGGCTCACTTCGACTCCCCTCACCAACATTCCAAAACTGAGCGGGTGATGGGAGTCGAACCCACGACAACCACGTTGGCAACGTGGCGCTCTACCAACTGAGCTACACCCGCAGAAAAATCCGGAGGATTTTTCTTTAAGTCGGTCCCTTCGGGGGAAATTTCCCGTTTCCCCCGAATCCCCCCCTTTCCGAAGGAAAGCCGTGGGCGGAAGAGGAGTCGGCGCCCTTCGCCCCTTCGGGGCTCCGGGTCGGCCACCCGCCGCTCCTAAGGAAGTCGGGACCTCCTATCCGTCGGTCCCTCCTCAATAAAGTCGCGGCTCCCTTCGACTCCTCTTCCCCTACGAAAGCGTGGGCGGAAGAGGAGTCGAACCTCCAACCCTTTCGGGACGGGATCCTAAATCCCGCGCGTTTACCAGTTCCGCCATCCGCCCTCTCAGAGCGGTCCGAATCGTGGGCCGTGAAGGGCTCGAACCTTCGACCCGCTGATTAAGAGTCAGCTGCTCTACCAACTGAGCTAACGGCCCAAAACCAAAAAAATCTCAATCTCAGGAACCTTTGCGCGCCCGGGGAGACTCGAACTCCCAACCTCCAGGTTCGAAGCCTGTCACTCTATCCAGTTGAGCTACGGGCGCAATGAGCCACCTCTTCCAAAAGCTCGCCATTCCTGTGAACCTTCAACCAAAGGCAAGGTCTCCATGAGGGAGATTTACATCTCCCCCATAAACCCCTTCTTCCAGGGGAATGGGGGGACAGCATTTTAAGGTAGCACAAGGGGATGATGGAAATCAAAGGTTAAGAGTCGGTTACAGCGGCCGGTCCCTCCCGGGGCACCGCGCCCAGCCCCACCACCACGGCATTGACCCCCAGTTTGACATATTCGATCAGGACCGGCCTCAGATCCAGCGGCCGGCGCCACCAACCATCCGGCTCAAAGGGATCGTAGGGGTTTGAAAACGACAGGATCTCCACCCCCTCCCCCTTCAGGATCCACCGGAACAGCAGCCTGGCCCGGCGGGTATGGAATTTGTCGGTAACCAGGACGATCCGCCGAATCCGATGGCTTCTGAGATACCCTCTCAGAACGACCGCCTCCCCCCGGGTGGATTGAGCCGGAGGGAGAAACACTACCCGATCCATCGGAGCGCCCGAAAGCTGGAGGATTCGGTAGGACCATTCCGGCCGTTCGGCGTCCAAAAGACCCAGCCGGACCAATTCCCCGGCCACCTGGGGGGCCGACGGCTCCTGAATCACCAGCAGGCGGTCCACCCGCCCGCTCAGCAGCAGGTCCCGGCCGGCCAGGATTCGCTGAATCGGCTGTCCCGACAGGACCAACCCGGCGTCCGCCCGTTCAAAGGGGTCGGAGACGACCAGGAAACGGCCGGCATGGGGGAAGAAGAACGCTCCAGAAAGAAGGGCCAACCCGACGGCGGTCGCCGTGATCCGCTTCCATGGAAATTGTTTCATCCCTTGACCTCCCGCTTGAGCCAAGCCACCTCCGCCTCCGAAAGGAATCTCCCCGCCCCTTCCGGCAAATCTCCCAGTTCCAACGGGCCGAAGGCGGTCCGCTTCAGCCGGGTCACCGAGTAGCCGATCGCCTCGAACAGGCGCCGCACCTCCCGCTTGCGTCCCTCGCAAAGAGTCAGTCGGACGGTCCCGCCGGCCCCCCGGCGGACCGTCTTGGGCCGGGCCGGACCGTCTTCCAGTTGGACGCCCCGGGCCAACCGTTCCAGATCGGCCGGCGCCGGCGGCCGATCCAACCGGGCCTCATAGACCCGCTCCACCTGATGCCGGGGGTGGGTCATCCGGTTGGCCAATTCCCCGTCGCTCGTCAGCAGCAGCAGGCCGGTCGTCTCCCGATCCAGCCGACCAACCGGGAAAACCCGGCCTTCCCCCTTCGCCCGCAGACCGGCCGGCAACGCGTCGTACAGGGTCCGGGCCGCATGGGGATCGGCGGCGGTGGTCGTCACGCCGGCCGGTTTGTGGAACAGGTAGTAGATCGCCTGGCCGAAGGAGAGCGGGCGCCCGTCCAGCCGGATCTCCTGGACGGCCGGATCCACCTGTCGCGCCAGGTCGGTCACCGGCTCACCGTCCACCGTGACCCGGCCCGCCGACACCAAGACCTCGCATTTCCGACGGGAATCCACGCCGGCCAAGGCCAGCGCCCGGGCGATCCTCATGGAGCGTCCGGCAATTCAGAAAAGCCGCCCATCCCCCGACTGATCAGGTAATGAAGGCCGAAGAATTCCTCCGGGTCGGACCAGACCGCGCCGACGCTCCAACCGGAACTCTCAGCCAGGATACGAAACCCCTCCAGATCGTACTGGTAGGCGACCTCGGTGAGGACCCGCTCCTCCGCTTCGAAGAAGATCTCCCGACCCTGCAGCGTGACGGTCTGGGGACGGCTGCTGACCAGCGTCACCTCGACCCGGCCGTCGATCGGATTGAAGAAGGCGGAATAACGGAAACCGGCCGGATCGAAATTGGTCCCCACCTGAAGGTTGATCCGGGGCAGCAGATCCAAGACGAGGCGTTTCCGGATCTCCCGGCCGTCGTTGTAGGCCGCCTCCAGCATCGGGACCGGCTTCTTCAGATCGACGCCGACCAGGAGCCCTCCGCCCCGGCCGAAGCGGCGGGACCACTCCCGGAGCCACGCCCGGGCCCGGGGGGGCGTCACCCCCCCCAGGATCCCGCCTCCGATGAAACCGACCGTCCGCTCGGTCTCCGGAGGAGCGGACGGGAACGGGAACATCCCGGCCGGATCCCCGACGACCGGGAAAAGCGGCAGTTGGGGACAGTCGGACCGAAGCCGGTGAACCATTCCATCCAGGACGGCTTCCGAAGGGGCCACCGGGGCGCAGGCGGACGGCCGATCCAACCGCGCCAACAGAACCCCCGTGTTCAACCCGCCGCAGGCGACCAGAAAGGGGCGGGGGCCGAGCAGCGCCGCGATCCCCTCGGAGAAGGTTTCCAGAATGGAGCGCTCCTGGCGATCCAGGGTCCACTCCGGCAAGCCGGACAACTCGGCCCGAAACGCCCACTCCCGGTCCGATGGAAAATCGGATCGGCGAATTTCCTTGGGGCGGCCGCTTAAGCCCCGGATCAGACCATCCGAAGGATTGGAGAAGCGCAAACCGGGATCCTGCATGTTCCCTGTTTTACCACACACGGCCGGTCGGGTATGGAGCAATTCCCGGTATACTGAGGGCCATGCGTGGCTGCTGCGTTTGGTTCACCGGACTGCCCGGTTCAGGGAAAAGCACGACCGCCAACATCCTGAAGGAACAACTGGAGGCGCGGAGCCGGACCGTTGCCCTGCTGGACGGAGACGCGGTCCGGACCCGCCTCTCCAAGGATCTCGGCTTCTCCAAAGCCGACCGGGAAACCCATCTTCTTCGGATCGCCGATGTCGCATTGGAGGCGGCCCGGCGGGGGGAGATCGTCCTCTGCGCGGTCATCAGCCCCTACGAAGCCGGCCGGCGCAGGGTGAAGGAACGGATCGGTCCCGACCGGTTTCTGCTGGTCCACATCGACACGCCGCTGGCCGTCTGTGAGGCGCGGGACCCGAAGGGGATGTACGCCCGGGCGCGACGGGGGGAGATCCTCCATTTCACGGGGGTCAGCGACCCTTACGAACCTCCCGTCGAACCGGACCTGCGGCTGGTGGGTGCCGACTGCACTCCGGATGAAAACGTTCAAAAAATCCTCTCTCGCCTTGAAGTAATTCATCTCCTCGACCGATCCCTCTGATTTCTCTTTTGTTATATTCAGATTGACTCTAATTGGATTTGTTTGGCATAATCAGCCAACCAGATAACCCGAGGAATCCGTATGTCTGAAGAAAATTCTGAAGACCGGCTGATGACGATCAAGGAGGTCGCTGAGTATCTTGCGATCCACGAGATGACCCTTTATGCTCTCATCCATGAATCGGACATCCCAGCGATGAAACTGGGTGGACAGTGGCGATTCAAGAAGAGCATGCTGGACGAATGGCTTTCCAATGAGATGAACCGCCAGCAGCTCGGCAAGACCCCCGCTCCCAAGAAAAAAGCCCCGGAACGGCCGGTTTAAGTCCGCTTGATCTCCAGTTTCTTGGGATCCACCCGGCGGGGACGCCGGACCAGCGGCTCGATGTGGGTCCGCAAGTCCTCCTGGATCTTCTGCGGCGAGCGGCCGATGGTATCCACGACCTTGAACCCGAATTCCTCCGCCATCCGGTCGTACTCCGCCAACAGCATCTTCTGATAAGCGCAGAAGCTTTCGTACAAATCAGGGGCCAGATGCATGTCCATCCCCGACTCCCAGTAATCCATCCCCTTGGAACCGATGACCCGCGGGATCAGGGAAGCCACATCGGTCTTCAGATACACGACGATGTCCGGAACGATCGCCATCCCGAAAATCCCCTGGATCCAGTCCCGGCCTCCCCCCCGCACGACATGCCGGGCGAAAGCGGTGTACACATACCGGTCGGAGATCACGATGAATCCGGAGCGCAGCGCCGGGATCACCTGGTTCTCCAGCCGGTCGGCGAAATCGGTCGCGTAGAGCAAACCGAAGATGTCCCGGGTCAGGGTGTTCCCCTCCTTGGCCAGCTGGATCAGGTTGGCCATCAGGTCCGACCGGGTCCAGCCGGTCTCCACGACCCCGTGCCCCTGAACCTCGAGCCAGTCCCGCAGCGCCTCCACCTGCGTCGAGCGGCCGACCCCGTCGGTCCCCTCGACGACCAACAGTTTTCCCTTCAGGTTCAGGGCCGAGGCGTCCAGATAAGGGATTCCCTCCCCGAGGAACTTAGGCTTGGGCATTGCGCACCCCCGGCCGGTAATCGGCCAGCATCTTGCCGACCACTTCCCGGACCGCCTCCTGCTGCTCGTCGATCTCGGCGGTCGCGTCCATCACCACCAGACCGCACTCCTCGACGACTTTGTCGTACTCCTCCAGAATCCTCCCCTGGAACTTGCTGAAGCTCTCGACCACATCACTGCTCATGTTCATGTCCATCCCCGCCTCGTAGTACTTGATCTTCGACCGGCCCGAGAGGATCCGTCCCAGCGACACATCCACCGGCACTTTGAAGTAGAAGGCGATGTCCGGCCGGACCGCGAACTCGTACACTTTCCGGACCCAGGGCCTGGGACAGCCGCGGGCCACATCCCGGGCGAAGGCGGTGTAGAAGTACCGGTCGGCCAGAACGATCATCCCGGCCTTGAGCGGCGGGATGATCTGGTAGAAGAGGCGGTCTGCGAAGTCGGTCGCGTGGATCAAGCTGAAGGTCAGCGGAGTCAGCGTTTTGTTCTTCTTCCCCTGCTTGGTCGTCTCCCGCACCAGCTTCGAGGAGTTCCACTCGGTGAAGAAGACCGTGTACCCCTCCGAGATGAGCCATTTGTGCAGCAGCTGCAACTGTGTGCTCTTGCCGGAGCCGTCGATCCCCTCAACGATGACCAACCGGCCCGGGTAGGGGTGCTTGGCGGCCGACATGTCGCTCATCGGAGACGCCGGACCACCCGGACCGGTCTCCCGCGCCGCACCGAGAGGCGCATCCCGTCCAGTTCCTGCATCGCCAAAAGCTGCATCAGCGGGTTCTCCACCTTCCGGATCCTCCTCTCATAATGACGGATCAGAAAATCGACGACCAACCCCTCCCGGATCGAGCCGGGAGTGAACCGCAGCGTCCGGATCCCGCAGCCGGTCATCCAGGCCTGAAGCGCGATCGCGACCCCCAGCACCAAATCCTCCCGCCGGGGATCCAGCTCCGCTTCCTGGATCCGGGCCCGGGCGTCGGCATGACAGAGCCAGTCGATCAGCTTCTTCAATTGCGGCTGCGTGATCGACAGCTCCTCCGGGGCGTTCGGCAACCGCTTGCCTGCCCGCACACGGGCCGCCAGCATCACCTGCCCAACCGTCGCGGAGGCCCCGAAGGCCTGCGCCCAACGGTGCCGCCGAGCCTCCTTGACGACCGGGCGCCAAACCCTCTGCACATGTCGCTGCAGCGCCACCACCTCCTCCGGCAGGGGCGGATCATTCTGAAAGAACATCTGCTTCAGCCGCGCTCCCCCCAGCGGGACGCTGGCCGCGTACCCCATCTTGAAGCCGCTGCCGCAGATCACCTGGGCCGAACCGCCCCCAAAGGTGACGATGCTGACCGGGTGCCGAAAATTATGGGCCTGGTAGATCCCCAGGTAGGTCAGCCGGGCCTCCTCCCGCCCAGTGATGACCCTGAGCGGGATCTTCGTCCGCTCCCGGACCCGCCGGACGAAGGTCCGCCCATTCCTGGCCCCCCGCGCCGCGCTCGTCGCGACCGCTTCCACATGATCCACGCCGGAGTGCCGCAGCGTCGAAGCATACCGCTTGAGGATCCGGATCGCCCGGTCCATCGCCGCCCGGGTCAACATCCCCCGCCGCAGTCCCCCCTCCCCCAGACGGGTCATGTCCCGCTCCTTCAGGATCACATGGAACCCCCCCTGGAGGGTGACCACCCCGATCAACAGGTGGATCGAGTTGGTCCCGACGTCAATGATCCCCAGGGTCATCCGCGAGGGCTGCTTTCTTCTTCCCGCCGGACTTGCCGATCAAGGCCAACTGTTTCGGCGTCATCAGCCAGCGGAGGGACCCGCTTCCCGTCTGGGGCGGCACCTGATCGATCGTCACGCAGGCGACCCCCCCCTTCTTCATGACGCAGTCCACCCCGCCCGGGGAGGCGGTCAACTCGGCGATCCATCCGCTCAGATGGGGCTCATGCCCCACCAGCAGCAGCCGCTCCTTGCCGGCGAACTTCTTAAGCCCTTTGGAGGTTTCCGCCGGGGAAACCTGCGGCTCCAGAGCCTCCCAGGGGCGGACCTCCAACTCAATGTCCAGTTCGTGGGCCGCCAGCTCCGCGGTCTGGGCCGCCCGCCGGTAGGGACTGGTCAGGATCAGATCGAAATCCAGCTTGAGCCGCTCGAGCCCCCGGGCCACCTCCCGAGCCTGCTCGATCCCCTCTTCGGTCAACGGGCGGTCGGCATCCCGGCCCTGCCCCGGCATCCCGCGGGGAGCAGCAATCGCGTGACGCATGATGGTCAGCTTCATGACGATTATCTTATCTTAAAACCGCCATGCGCCGAGCGTTTAAACACCCAGCTGATACAGCCGCTGGATGTTGGCCTGCAACTCCGCCACCGTCTCGTGAAGACCCGTCGCGTCCGAGGCCGGGCTGAGCCCCTGGAAAACCCGTTGGAACAACTCGGTGATGGTGTCGATCCTGTGAATCTCCAAATCCATTTGGACGGTGGTTCCAAAGGCGACCTGGAAAGCAGTCACTTCCGAGTCATAAAGGGAACTCCGGGAAGCCAACACCACCAGCCGGCCGGAGAAACCGAACTCCCGCATGGCCGCCGCCACCGCCTGCGGGTTCGAAGCGGTCACCAGAACCGAGGCGTGGTTTTCGTACCGGGCCGCTCCCGCCCCAATCAAGATGAGGAACGGCGGGATCTCGGGCCGCTCCCGCTTCAAGCGATCGGCCGCCTCCACCACCACCGACCCAAAGGAATCCAACAGGTGAGGACTGAGGGCGACGAAGGTTTCCTGTCGGATCTGACTGCCCAACCGGTTGGCCAAAGCGGCGACCCCCCGTTGAATCGCGGCCTCCAACCGATCCCGCTCCGCGGCCGTCTCGGCCGCGTCCAAAGAAGTGGCGACCGACTCCGCCGCCGGCTGGGGCTGCCGAGCAACAGCCGGCGAGTTTTCGGAATCGGCTGCCGAAGCCAAAACAGGGGCGGTGGCCGGTGCAGATCCTGCGCGCAATCCAAGTCTTTGATCGGTGTGGCGAGGATGCAGGTCATCCGCGACCGGCTCGACATGAAACGCACCGTCAACAGCGGTCGCCCAAAGCGGAGAGGTGGGGCTGAGCGCCGGCCGGCCGGCGGAGGAAGAAGGGATCGAGGAAGCGAATGTCTCTTCGGAGACCGATCGAGCCTGCACCACCGGAGAGGCGGCCAGCATCTCCCCCAAATCACCGTCCGCCCGCCAGAGGCCGAGCCGATTTCGGTCGGGATCGACGACGACATTACGGATCACGACCCGGCTGCTCCGATCGGCCAGAAGGTTGCCCGCTTCGTCGAACTCGAAGTCAACTTCCTGGGTCCGCACCTGAACAACCGGCTCCCTCGGATCGTGGAAGAAATCGGAGGTGATCACGCTCGCAGGGAGCTGACCGGTGGCGATCAAGGCGTAGGGATTCCAATGCTCTCCGTCGATCGTCCGGCTTCGGTAAACCTCCCTGCGGGCCGAACCATCCGGCAATTCCCGCACCAATGTCACCTCGTCATGCAGGTACGGGTCCCCCTGGGGCGAATGGGGAGTCGAGAGGTGGAGAACCCGGCCGATCGGCTGCCCTGCCTGATCGTAGAAGAATTCACCGGACAAACTGATTTGGGTCTCTCCGTCCGGCAGAACGCGGTAGCCCCTGAAGCCGATCACCCGTCCATAAAGATCCCTCGAGTCGCGGGAAATCACGACCTTCTCGTAGAAGGCCGGCTCCGACGGGGCGCTCAGATCGCCGGCTCGAGAAAACAAGACCTGTTTCCGCCGGCTGGTGACCGCCCCGTCCGGACCATATCTGAAGAGACTCTCCTCTTCCACATGAATCCCATGCTCATCGTATGCGGAACCCCGCCGGGTCAGTTGACGCAGGGGCACCACATCGGCAACCTGGTCAACGGTCAGGAGGGCTTCCCGATCGATCTGGGGGCCGGTCGGCTCCGGGATGTCCACATCCCCTCCGAAACCGATCGCCCAGAAGGCCCACCCCTCCCGCTGGATCGCGACGCGCCAGACCAAATCTTCCAGATTCTGCGAAATGAGGATGTCGTAGATGAAATTACCGAAAGCCCGCTCGTTGAGCAGTTTCCACCAGGGGCTCCGTCCGAAGACCGAGATCCAATCTTCCCTCAACGGCGAAAAGATTTCGTTCAGTTCCGCGTCGGAAGGCCGGCCCAACTCCGGCGGGGTGAAGCGGAGGAGCTCCCGGCCGTCAACCTCCAAAACGATCGGCTCCCCCTCCGCTCGGGGGGCCAGGCGGGCGAACTCCCTCCCCGCGAAGGAGACGGTCCCGGTCCCGTCCGGCTCATCCGGATCATCCGGCCGAAAGGAAACTTCCAGAGGGACGAAATCCGTCGTCTGAATCTTCAGTCCAGCCTCAAATTTGAACGGCCGGAACTTCGGATGCTTCATCCTTCCATCGTAATCAACCAGTCTCGGGAGCCGCGGAGATGTCGTCCGCGACGGGGCGGTTTCCTTCCTGCCCTCCTCCTTTCGCCGCTTCGGCCGGTTCGCGAACGACTCGGTCTCCTGGCCGACCAGGTTCCCATGGGAGTCGAAACGGTTTCGGACTCTTTCGACCATAATCCGCCGGTTCGGGTGTTCTCGGGCCTCCGCCGACGGAATCTCGGAAGTGATCTCTTCGGTCGGCGGGTGATCCGGACGGGCCGGATCGTCGCCGATCAATCGGGCGGCCGGAACCCGCTCCCCGTCAATCGTCCGGGGCAGATACCGCCGTTCGACGACCTGAAGCGGCTGGGCATGGTCGAAGAGAGAGATCTCGTCGTCGGCCGGATCGAATTCCGCCGCTCCCCGGGTCCGGACATGGACGGTCAGCCGGACATAGCGCCCCTGATCGTCGTACGCATACTCTCCCCGCAGATCGAAGGTTTGGTTCCGGTCGATCCGGGTCCCGGTGAAGCCGGTGATCCGATCGGGGTGGTCTTCATCCTGTCTGAGATATCCGATCTCCTCTGCGGAGATCGGCCGAACCGACCCAAAAACGCCGTCCCATTCCGCCAACAGGGAGCGCCGGCCGACCACCTGCAGATGGCTCATGTCCCGCCCGGCAAAGCCGTAGGAGACACTCTCGGACCGAAAAACCTGGTCCGGCTCCCCCGCGGGATGGTACCAATCGGTGGCGATCGACAGGTAATCCCGGGTGGGAAGCTGCTGATATTGCGCCGTCCGCTCAAACCGTTCCTGCAGCGGAGCGGCCGACGGGTTCCCAACGACGCCTCTCTGCTGCGGGCCCTGCGGGAGAACCGCATGGTCGGCCGCCCCAAAATCGGCCGCGAGAAGATCCTGATCGCCGAAACCGTCTCCCGTGTACTCATAGCGGGACTCAAGGATTTCAAGACCAAGCACGCGTCGGAAATCATGGAACCTCTGCCGCATCTTGGGGGAAAGAAATCCCGCCTTTTCCAGCGTCTCGGCCAGCCAAGCGGCGGCCCGATCGGCCCAGCCGGAAGCGGCATCGTTGAAAACGGCCGTCGGGATCGAAACGGGCGGGCGGGGGGCGGTCGTCTGCAGTCCCGTCTCCCGACCCAATCGAAGACCGCGGCGGCTGGCTTGGGCGGTGAGACCCCTCTCGCCCGCCCGTTCCCTCACAACGCCGCTGAAATCGCTCGAGCCCCTCGCGGAGCCGGGGTCCGGATGGCCCGTCTGAGTCCGACGCCGGGAATCATCGTCGCCAGGAGGTGAATCCGAGCTTTCCAGTCCGGCCAGCGGACCGCTTCCCCACCGGGCCGGGAGTGGATTTTGAAGCGCTTGCTGCAGATCCTCCAAGCCGGCGCTCTGATCAATGGTTTGCGCGCGGAGAGAAAAAGCGGGAGAGGGAAAAAGAAGGGCCAGCGCCAGCATCTCAGCAATGGCGCAACGAAGCCATTTTTGAAAATGCCTGCTCTTCATGATCCTCCGCTCACAGAACGAATTACCGACACTTTTCTTTTCCACATCAAAAGCACCAAAACCGTTTCTTGAAACTTTGAACGGGTTGTAAGAAATTTGTCAGCCGCTCCAAAAAACGGAGCTTCCAAAGGATCCCAGGCAACGGCAGGCGGTCAAAACGGCGCGGGGGTCGGGCTGGCGGCCCGGATCTCCGCCGCCCAAAAAAAGGCCGGGACGGCTGGTGAAGCCGCCCCGGCCTGAAAACGAATCATCAAAGCTAGCGGGGCCTGGATTTGAACCAGGGACCTCCAGGTTATGCATACCACCACAGCTTTCGCTGCTCCGCCCGCCGACATCATCCAACGAACGAATTTGTGGTCTGGACTATCCCTTCATCCACATGCTTCCATGGATGCCCGCCGTCTAGTCTCTACACCTCCCCTGCACCAACCACCGGCACAAGGTTTGGCTCGGGATTGCCAACCGGCTCCTTCTGAGAACCGGGAAAGGCTTCCCCGAATTTGACGGGTATTGCCTCAGCCGTTACCGACTGAGCGGCCCAGTGGGATACCAAGTCCCAGCGCTCCCGATATTCCGCCGAACGAGGCTTGCGCTGCCGCTTCTCGTCCTCGACAATGCCGACCGTGCTTCCGTAAGCGTTAAATACGGCGGCCGGCATCGCATAAAAAACCCGGCGGTCATCGAGATAAATCACCGCAAAATCAAAATCACCATCGTCATACTTCGCTCTGCGCATCGCCCGGCGATTGGTTTTGGTCCGGCGGGCGTCCACGGCATACGAGCCGCTCGACCGATCGAACCAAGCCGACTTCACCTGAATGCGGCAGAGCCTACTTTGGAGATCCAGAGCCAGATCATACGGAAGCCGATCACCGACCGGCCTGAGTACCCGGAATCCGCGCTTTAGAAGCTCCGTGACAACAGCTGATTCTGCGATATCTGCTTTGAGCTTGGTATCCATTTCCAAGCCTGGCGAGCTACCGGACTGCTCCACCCCGCAATTGTGGTGACATTATACAGCTAAAAAGTGCTCCAGACAAGCCGGGGATCAGTTCTCGGCGGAGCCGTCGGGGTTGAGCCGGATGATCTTCTCCCCCGGCCGGGTGAAGCCCAGCTGCTCCCGGGCCACCGATTCGGCGTAGGCGGGGTCCTTCCGGAGCCGATCGATCTCCTGCGTCAGCATTCGGTTCTCCTCCTTCAGATCCCGCACCTCGGCGCTCAGGCGGGCCTCGTTGGCCTTCAGCTCCGCCCAGCGGAGCAGTCCGGGGCCGTAGACGACCGCGGCGGCCAACAGCACCCCTCCCCCGATCAGGAGCGCTTTCCGTTGATCCATTCGGCGCCGGCGTAGCGGGCCTTCCGGCCCAGTTGCTCTTCGATCCGAAGCAGCTCGTTGTACTTCGCCACCCGCTCCGACCGGGAAACCGATCCGGTCTTGATCTGCCCGGCCCCGGTCCCGACCGCCAGATGGGCGATCGTCGTGTCCTCGGTCTCTCCCGAACGGTGGGAGATCACGGTGCCGTAGCCGGCCTCCTTTGCCATCCGGATGCAGGTCAGCGTCTCGGTCAGGGTCCCGATCTGGTTGACCTTGATCAGGACCGCGTTGGCGGCCCCCCGGCGGATGCCGCGGGCCAGCCGGGCCGGATTGGTGACGAACAGGTCGTCCCCGACCAGTTGGATTCGGCCCCCGAGCCGGGCGGTCAACCCCTCCCAGCCGGACCAATCCTCCTCCTCCAGTCCGTCCTCGATCGAGACGATCGGGTATTTCCGGACCCATTTCTCGTACAGGGCGGTCATCCGGGCCGAGGAGATCCGGGAAAGCCGCTCCGCCTTGAGGGTGTAGGACCCCTGCGGAGTTCCGAAGGTGCTGGCGGCGGCATCCAGCGCCAGGAGAATGTGCCGGCCCGGCTTGTAGCCGGCCCGGACGATCGCCTCCAGGATCAGCCGGATCGCCCCCTCATTGGAGCCGACCCGGGGGGCAAAGCCCCCCTCATCCCCGACGGAGATCGACAGCTTTTTCTTCTTGAGGATCCCCTTGAGGGACTGGAACACCTCCGCCCCCATCCGGAGGGCCTCCCGGAAGGAGCGGGCCCCGACCGGCATGATCATGAATTCCTGCAGGTCCAGTCCGTTGTCGGCGTGGAGGCCGCCGTTTAAGATGTTCATCAAGGGGACCGGCAGCAAGCCGGCCCCGGGACCGCCGAGAGATTCAAACAGCGGTTTCCGGCGGGCCGCCGCGACCGCCTGGGCCGCCGCCAGGGAGACCGCGAGGATCCCATTGGCGCCGAGACGGGATTTGTTCTCGGTGCCGTCCAGCTCCAGCATCCGCTGGTCGATCTTGGCCTGATCGGCCGCTTCCCGCCCCCGGAGGGCCGGCCCGATCCGCTTCTCCACCGCCCGGACCGCCTTGAGCACCCCTTTGCCGTGGAAACGCTTTGGATCGCCGTCCCGAAGTTCCAGCGCCTCGAACCGGCCGGTGGAGGCGCCGCTGGGGACCGCCGCCCGGCCGACGCTGCCCCCCCTCAGGAACACCTCCGCTTCCACCGTCGGGAATCCCCGGGAATCCAGAATCTCCCGGGCCGTGATCTTTTGAATCGCCGTCTTCGATGAAGCCATTTACGATCTCCCTTTTCGTGTCGTTCGAATCTTTCCCCGCAGCACCTGATCGATCGCGCGGGGATAAAGCCGGTGTTCGACCCGGTGGACCCGGGCCAGCAAGGTCGCTTCCGTGTCATCGGGGCGAACCGGCACCGCGGCCTGGGCGATCACCGGGCCGTGGTCCACCTGCTCATCCACGAAGTGGACCGTGACGCCGGTGATCCGGACCCCCGCCGCCAACGCCTCCCGGACCGCGTGCGCACCCCGAAAAGCGGGCAGCAGGGCCGGGTGGACATTCAGAATCCGGTTCGGAAAGCTTCGGATGAACCGGGGGGAGAGAATCCGCATGAAGCCGGCCAGCACGACGAGCCGAACCCGCAGCGGTTTGAGCGCCGCCAGGAGGGCCCGGTCGAACCGCTCCCGGGAGGCAAACCGCCTCCGGTCCACGACGATCGCCGGGATCCCGGCCCGGGCCGCCCGCACCAAAGCCGGCGCGCCCGGGTTGTCGCTGACCACCGCGGCCACCCGGGCCTGGAGCCGCCCTCGGCGGATGGCGGTCAGGATCGCCTGCAGGTTGGTGCCCTGCCCCGAACAGAAGACGGCGATCCGCGGTTGCAGACGCCCCCGCCGACCGCCCCGGGGACCGGAAGACATGGGATGGATTACCCGGCCAGCTTGTCGATCTTTTCCTGAAGCTGGGCCTTGGACTGGACGCCGACCGCCCGGTCGACCTCCTGCCCCCCCTTGAAGAAGATCAGGGTCGGGATGTTCAGGATGCCGAACTTGGCGGCCAGTTCGGGGTGCTCGTCGACATTGACCTTGCCGATCTTCACCCGGCCGCCCTGTTCCTGCGCCAGACCGTCCAGGACCGGCGCCAGCGCCCGGCAGGGGGCGCACCACTCAGCCCAAAAATCCACGAGGACCGTGGCGGAGGACTTGAGGACTTCCGATTCAAAGTTGCTCTGTGTGACCGTCACCAGTGCTTCCCCCATCGGGCAAATCTCCTTATCTGTCCGTCCAGTATACCATTCCACCACTTGGTTCGGGCCCGGAGGGCCCGCCCCTCGGGCGACCCGCCTGCGGCGGG
>Ga0210019_1002387_pt1 | contig 18296 bp, 21 predicted proteins | sample CryGeyCG2114_020_2_FD_183969 | JGI IMG/M metagenome (GOLD analysis project Ga0210019, IMG submission 183969) | Groundwater microbial communities from aquifer - Crystal Geyser CG11_big_fil_rev_8/21/14_0.20 (SPAdes) (version 2) | ecosystem: Environmental > Aquatic > Deep subsurface > Groundwater ...
TGGTGTCTCAGGAAGAAATAGCCCTTTTCTTTTATTTAGCCAAGGCTTTTGTCTCAATTTCTCTTTACGAAGGTTTTGGTTTGCCGGCACTGGAAGCCATGGCTAGTGGTTGTCCGGCAGTTTTGTCTAATTTGGGCGCCTATCCGGAAATTGCTCAAGCCGCCGCTTTATTTGTTTATCCTTACGGTCCGCACCGGATCGCCAAAGCCTTAAATCAAGTGATCAGCAGTATTCCCACCCGCGAGGCCTTAGTCAAACAAGGTTTACAACGAGCTCAATTTTTTGACCGGAAAATAATTGCTAAAAGAATGTTGGAGATTTATCAGGAAGTTTATGATGATTATAAGGTTAATTATCAGCCTTGAGGCCTAGGTCGGAATCGAACCGACGAATAACTGTTTTGCAGACAGCTGCGTTACCGCTTCGCCACTAGGCCGTGCATTTGTATTTTAGCAGATTTTTTGTTAAGATTTCTCTGATGCTGAAAAAACTTCTTATTGGCCTTAGCCTTTTGTCCTTAACTGTTTTGTTGACCGGTTGTACTCTGCCCGGACGGAAAAAATCCGCCTTGTCTGTTTCTACTACTCCCCAGGCCACTATTTTTCTGGACGGAGAACATTTAGGTCAAACGCCTTATTATAACGAAAAGTTAAAACCAGGCGACTATGTTTTGAAAATTGTTCCCGAATCATCCGGCCAAGCCCTCAATCCCTGGGAGGGGCGGGTGACTTTAAGTCCGGGCATTTTAACCGTTGTTAATCGGGAGCTGGGTTTAACCCAAGACGATTCTTCCGGCGAAATTCTTTCTTTTGAGACCAGTGCTGATAAAAACGCCACCTCTATTTCTGTTGTCACCACCCCGGATGGCGCCGTGGTTAATCTGGACGGCGAGCCCAAAGGCTTTGCTCCGATTTCTTTGGACAAAATTACCGAAGGCGACCACATTTTGCTTATCTCCTCTCCTGGTTATAAAGATAAAACTATCAAAGCTAAGACAGTTAAGGGGAATAAACTGATTGTTTCGGTTCAATTAGCCCGGGCTGCGGTTGTGCCGCCGGTGGACGCCGAAACCCAACCAGAAGCTACTGCGGCTGCCTCGCCCAAACCCAGCCCCACCCCCAAGGCCTCACCCAAGACCGGTTCTACCACCACCCCGGCCAAACCCTACGTCACCATTGACTCGCCGGACACCGGCTGGGTCAGGGTGAGGGCCGAAGCTTCCACTGCCGCTGAAGAATTAACCAAGGTTGATCATGGCGAGAGTTTTCCTTTAGTTGACGAAAAATCCGGCTGGTATCAGATCGAATATGCCACCGGGAAAAATGGCTGGATCTCCGGCAAATACGCGGAAAAGTTCGAGTAAATTATTGTAAAAGCTGGACAAATTCCAATGGCGCTACGATTTTAATTCCGCGATATTTTTTTAGCCTTAAGAGATGTTTGTCCCCGGAAACAATAAAATCAGCTTTTCCGGCAAGAGCGCAGGCTAAAATCAGATTATCGTCAGGATCAGTCTTAATTATCTGAGGAAAATTTTTGATTATAACTCTATGGGTAGTTTGCTGTAAAAACTGCAGATACTGAATAATTGACCGATTTGACAACTTATAAATCTTTTTAATTTTTGGATAATGAAGCGAGCGGCTTAATTCATTTAATAATTCTTTACTGGTAACCACCATTAATTTTTCCCTGCAGAAAAAATCAAAAATTATTCGGGGAGAAGAATTAATATTGGCGATGAAAGCGCTGATTAAAACATTAGTATCTAAAACAACTTTTATCCTTTTTGCCATTGTTTTTTAGTCCGTTTTCTGACGGAGGCAACCGCTTGAATTGCATCCTGCATTACTTGATTTTCGCTGACATTATCTTTGGAAGCCAGGCCCATAATGGTGGAAAATTCAGTTTCTCTTTGCCACTTTTTATAAATAGAAATTAATTTAGCTAAATAATTAGTGTCCACGAAAGCAATTGCCGGCTTCTGCCTTTTGGTAAGAACTAAAAATTTTGTATTTTTTACCCTGTCGACAACATCCGCCAGATTGGCCCGCGCCTGGGAAAAGGGGACTAGCTGATCTAAAGAGACAGTTAAATTATTCATATGTACTAATATTAGTACAAAACATTGTACGTTGTCAAGTACAGTTTATCCTAACCCGTACAAAATCCCGATTACCATTAACCCCCACAGGCTGACCGTGATTAACATTGGCTTATCGGCTGTCAATATTTTCTCCGGCGACTCGCCCTGATTTTTCTCATAAATCAACTGTAAATACCTCATTACTCCGTAAATTACCACCGGAATGGTTAGCATCAGCCATTTTTCCGACCGGAAAGTATTCGGTAAATATGATAGCCAGGTTAACGCCCTGCCTTTAAAACTAAACGCCGGCAGCATAAAGGTAAATAAGGCGTAAGTCAGCCAGGTGGTATTGGCAAACATCACCGTGTACAAATCCAGCAATTTTTCCGGATACCGGCCCAGGACTTTTCTGCTCCTCAGCTTTCCCTGCAGCAAGGTCAGCTCGCTCCTTCTTTTCCCGATCGCCAGAAATAACGAGAAGGAAATAATACACAATAAAAGCCAAACATTGATATGGACGCCGATAATAAACGCGCCGGCATAAACTCTCATTAAAAATCCCGCAGCAATCGCCATTACATCTAGAATCGGGCGATGTTTTAACCAGGTGGTATAAACAAACTGTAAAATCAAATAGGCGATCATGACTAAAAATAAAAAATAGGATAAAGACCACCCCAAAGCCAGGCTTAAAAACACTCCGCTTAAGCTAAAAAACAAAGCGATCCCTATCGGCAGTTGGCCGGAGGCAATCGGCCTGAATTTTTTAAAGGGGTGGTTTCTGTCCGAATTAACATCGACAATGTCATTAAAAATATATACCGAGCTGGTTAAAATCGAAAAAATTATCCAGGCGGTCGTTACCGTCCAAAACTTATCCGCTGTAAATAACCAGCCGGAAAACACCAAGCCCGTATATAAGCTTAGGTTTTTTAACCACTGTCTCGGTCTGGCCTCTTTAACGAGTAAGTAGCCATATTGAGCCATATTAAGCCGCCTCCGATAATTACTGCTAGCAACACCATTGTATAGAGTTTATATTGACTGTTCAATTTTAAAGCTAATAATCCTAATATGGCCGACATCAGCCAATAAAACACCGCGATTCTTCTTTTGCCCCAACCCAAATCCATCAGCTTGTGGTGTAAATGCCCCCGGTCGCCCCAAACCGGAGATTTTCCGGACAGTACCCTTCTGATGATGCTGTAAATTGCGTCTAACATTGGCACCCCTAAAACTAAAATTGCCGTGGCTACCTTGGCCCCTGATAAAATTGCCAAAACCGCTAAAAAATATCCTGCCAAAGTCCCGCCGCCATAACCGGGCATAATTTTTTGCGGATAAAAATTAAACAACAAAAATCCTAAATAAGCCCCGGCCAGAATAAAAGCTACCACCATCACCGGCCATTGGGTAATATCGTCTACAAATCTTAAACTAAGCAGTCCGATCACTATGCCGGCCACCACCACAATGCCCGGCAGTTGGCCGTCTAAACCCTTAGACCAATTAACAAAGTTCATTGTTCCCACAATCCAGACTAAAGCCATCAAGTCTGCCCAAACCCAGATTGTCCGCCACTGTCCCAACAAATATATCGGTATTTGCGGTTGCGATAAATTAATCACCGCCCCGGCCTTAAAAGGATGGCTGATATAGGGTACGCCGATCCCCGCCGCCACTACAATCCCGGCGGCTAGAAAGCCCCAGCCCAATCGTTGATAAGGGTTTAAATTTTTTACATCATCGATTACTCCTACAACTGTTAACACCAAAGCCCCTAAAAGTATGCCGATTAAATGTTTGTCGATCGGCAAAAACCAGACGCAAGCGATTAAAATGCTTAAAAAAATTACTGCTCCGCCGCCCCTGGGTACCGGATATTGATGAATTACTTTGGGATGAACTTGAGTTTTAGGGTCATCCAGCCACCCCAATTTTTTATAAACCCAAATCACCAGGGGAGTTAAGATTATCGAAATTAAAAAGGCTAAAACCAGCGGTTTAATTAATTGAATTAAAGCCATATTTTTAAACAACCAAGAGGACAATTTTAATTAAGCCAACCAGCGCCATCGTCGTGGTTAAAGCCGCCAGCCAGACTAAAATTTGCGCTAATAATTTATCTTTTTCAATTAAACTGCCGGCCAGCCTGATGGAAATTAAATTAATGATTAAACTGGAAACCGGCAGCAGCCACAAACCCCACTGGCTGATTAATCGGGCTTCTCCATAAGCCCGGCTGTAAAGCAGGGGAACTTCCGGCGGCAGTTTATGCCACCAGGCCGCCAGCCATAACCAATTGCCGGCTAAACTCAAAAATACTATTTTTAAGCCCAGTTTAGCGGTTTTATCTAAAGCTAAATTATCAACCTGTTTATAATAAATTTTAATCTGTTCAATCTTTTTCATAGCTTGCCCCGCGTAGCCCTGCCTTGCCGGCAGGCAGGTTTAGCGGAGTGGGGTTCCCTCCAAAAGCCGGTAAATCCGGGCCTGGTCAATCTTTCCGGCCAAAACATAATCAGTCGCTAACTTCAGCTCCATTTCTTTAAAGGGCCGTTTTTCATAATCCATTGCCAAGACTACCTTTGGCGGCTGTTTTTCCCAGGCCCTCATCGTTTCCTCATAGCCATTAAAATCCACAATATGATAAGCCACGGTGTATCTGCCGACCGGCAGTCTTTCCCCCAAAGCATAAATTCCCGGTTCGTCTCCCCAAATAAATACCCGGTCCTGAGGCAAGGTTGTTCTCTTTATATATTCGCCCAACTGGTAACTTTGATTCACCCGTGGATCAAAAAAGTTTCGATACCCTTCCAGGCTCTTTTGCCCAGCAATATATTGCCCAAAGTTAACATAATAAGGCAGAATCGGATAACTCCAAAACTTCATTTGATAACACCACCAGCCGCTCAATATTCCCACGATTACAATTATTAACCTTAACACCCTCCGCCTGCTGTATAAAAATAAGGCCAGAAGTAAGGCCCCGGGGACAGCCGGCTGGATTAAATAATGAGGATACGGCCTTTCTGATAATAAAGCCCCATACATTGCCAGCAAAAACCAGATCACCACTAAACTTGCCCATCTGGATAATTTAAATTTTTTAGCCAGCGGATAAAACATCGCCAAGAAGACCGCGATTATTATGCCGCGATTCATCAGGCCGTCTTTGCTCGCCCCCCAAGAGCTTAAATAACCAATATTTTGCAGTAAAGCCGAACGGACATAAGGCTCTAATCCTCCCGCCGCGCCGTAGTAAATTATGGTTCCTAAAATCGGTAAAATAAAACCCCAGCCCACCGCCCAGATTTTCCTTAAACTATTTTTCTCAAACATCATTAACCAGATTATTAAGGCCCCCAAATCAAATGCCGCCGGGACTTTAAATAAAAATCCGGCCGAGAACAATAAACCTATTCCGAACCAATGTTTAGTTTTTTTAACCACCATCAGCATGGCTAAAACTACCGGCAGGACAATAAAAATCTCGGCGTTGGCCACATTGCCTTCAAACATCGTCGTTAAAACAACCATGGCTAAAGTTGCTCCGTACCAGGCCGGTTTTTTCAAAGGTAAAATTACTTGCATTAACTTGAAGAAAATCGCCGCTGCTGTTCCAAACCAAACCATTAATATCAACCGGAAATAAAATACATTCCCGGCGATGGCTGCCAATAAATACAACAACGGCGGTTTATTATCATGGATATCCCGGTAAAATACCAAACCTTTTCTTAAGGCCTGGCCCAGCACCAGGTAAATTCCTTCATCGCCGTACCAGTAAGGTTCAAACAAAGACGGAATCCGCAAAACTATCACCAGCAATAAAATTAAGATTAAGCCTTCGTTTTTTTCAATCCAGGCCTTCAGCTTTTTAAGCATAAAATAATTGTAACATTGTTTAAACTTTTTCTGTTACCCGGTACTCCAGATAGCGGCCCAAAAGTAGGCGGGTGTGGGCATCTAAACCCGGCAGGGCAGTAAAGAAAAACCCGACCACCGGCAGTAAAATAAACTCAAAGGGCATTAACGCCTTTCTCCACCAGGTTGTTCCCTTCGGGGCCTGGGGTTTTTGCCGCCAATCAACAAAAATAATTGCCGCCAGTGCCACTAAAGACAAGGTCAAGATTCCCGAACATACCTGGGGTAAAGTCCTGCCGATAATCGTCCGGCCAAAATCCTTGTTTAACAAAGGGGGAATATTCGCCCCCAAAGTAATCGCAAACCAGTTTACCGGCCATAAAATATGGTCTTTGACCACATAGAAAGACCTGATGCTTTTTTCCACCAGCGGCATTTTCGGTACTGTCAGCCATTTGTAAATAATATAAGCATCGTCGCTTACTCCCCAAGCCCAGCGCTTCACCTGCTCATATTGGTTTTTCATTGTTTTCCAAAAACCCTTGGCTTCAGCGGCGTCGCAAAATGACGGTAAAAAGATCGGCTCTACTTCCAACTTGCCCTTAGTGGCATAAAACAGTTTGAAAAACATTCGGTAATCTTCCGGAATCACGTTTGTATCCCAATAGCCGACCTTATCCACCAGCTTTAAGCTGATCGAATAAGTGGAAAAATTAATCAGCCGGTCTTTTCTGAGTAAAATACTTGTCTGGACCACGCTGGACATCCGGTTGTAAGCTCTGGTTGCCGCCGGCAATTTCCAAATATTATTGTAAAACTGAATCGCCGACTGCCAAGTCTTTTCATATCTTCTTGGGTCATCTAAAAACTTAAAAGTTAAGTAAGCAAAATACTGCGGGTGGACTAAAGCATCGGCGTCATTGGAAGTAATCGTGGCATAATCTATCTTGTGTTTTTGTTGGTCGATCAGTCTTTGTTTGGCCAGTTTCGCCCCCCAGGCAACATTAGCTGATTTACCCTTAACCTCTCCGGGCAAATCCGGATGGAACACCATCATTAAATTACCAAATCTGTTTTTAAACTCATTTTTTAATTTTCTCGCTTTTTCTTTAACTATTTCTCCCTCTCTGGCCTCAAAAGACACCACAATCGATAAATTTTCTCTTGGAAAAGTCTGTTTGGTTAAATTTTGTAAAGTTCTTCGTAAAGTTGACAATGGTTCCCGGTAAGTGGGGATAACGATAATGTGTTGCACTCGGCGCCAATCTAAAAACGACTGGGCTTCCTCAAGCCAGTTAAACGCCAAAGCGGCCTTAATCCGGAAATGGGCCATCAGGGCCAAGGTAGCCGTCCACACTGATCGGTACAGCCAGTAAACGTCAAAAGCAATAATATAGTAAGCCACTAAAGTTGGCACTAAAAAAGCCCCCCAAAATGGAAAAATAATTAACGACCAGGAAATTACTCCCGGCAGTATCTCCAGAAATCTGATAACTTTCTTTTCGTGTTTAATCAGCCACTGCCTCATAATGATTTACAAGGACGTTCCTTTACGCAGTGAAGGTGCGTCCTTATTGGAATTTAAATAATTTCTTTGCATTCTTAGTTGTTTCTGCCTCAATTTGATTAATTGAAGTACCCTTTAGTTTCGCTAAAAATTGTGCGACTATTTTAACACTTTGGGGAAAATTCCGGCTGCCGTCATGTTTTGGCGATAAATACGGAGCGTCAGTTTCCAATAAAATTCTGTTCAAGGGCGCGATCTTAACTAACGCCTGCACCTCTTGACTATAAGTGACATTGCCATCAATCCCAACATAAAATCCCAAGCCTAAAATCTTAGTCAGCAGTTTTTTACTCCCTGAAATACAGTGAAACACGCCTCTCGGATACTGTCCGTCACCAGCACAAAAATGTTTTAAGGTATCTAAAGTGTCTTCGCCGGCCGCGCGATTGTGGATAATCATCGGTAGCTTAAACTTTTTTGCCAACTGAATTTGTTGACCAAAAAGTCTTTTCTGTAATACTTTAATTTCCGGAGTTATTTGGCCACTCTCATACTTGGTGATTTTGTATTCGTGATAATCCAAACCACACTCGCCGATAGCTACGACTTTTTTGTTTTTGGCCAAGCATTCCAGTTTATCTATATCGATTTTATTTTGACAGTGATGTGGGTGTATTCCTACAGCCGCCCAGAGATTTTTATGCTTTTCTGCTAACTCCACCGCTTTTGCGCTTGTCTCTAAATCTGCCCCGACCACGATCATTTTGTCCACTCCGGCCCCCACTGCCTCATCGGCAATTTTTTCCCAATCCTCCTCAAACGCCTTAAAATTCAAATGGCAATGCGTATCGATGTACATAAGAGTATTATAGCTTTAGTGTAAAATACACCCATGATTCAAGGAAAGCCAATTATATATAAACAAGCACCATCTATTGTTCTAAAAATCCAACTGGTTGCTGCGTTGACAGTTTTGGAATAATTATCCCGAGAACACTAAAACCAGAATTTGTCCACTTAGCCGGCAAAGAAACCCAACCAACCATTTAGATTATAGTTCAATGATTTAAATCATTGAACTATAATCTAGGAAACAGCGGTTTATCTATTTTTATTTTCTCACCCGTAAATATTCTCTCAATTTTGGCAGCAGTTTCCGGCAGGAAAATCTGCAGCTGCCAGGAGAAGGCAAGCAGTTTTTTGACATATCCGATTAATTTATCTTTTCTTTCCGCGGCCGTTTTTTTCCAGGGTTCAAACCGGGAAATTTCCAAATCTAAACTTCTTAATTCTTCCCATAATTTAATCAAAGCCTGATTGAACTCATAGCGGTCAAGATAGTCGCTGACCGCGACTTTCTTCTCATAATTTTTTATTCCCTCCAAGCCATCTTTTTCCGCCATTTTCGCCACCCGGGAAACTAAATTCCCCAAGCCATTAGCCAAATCGGCGTTATAGACTTCTTTGAATCTTTCATCGGTAAAATCACCGTCAGACTGGGTGGGAATCTCTTTCAGCAAAAAATACCGGACTGCATCCACGCCGTATCGGTTTAAAATTTCTTCCGGGTCAACGACATTACCCAATGATTTAGCCATCTTTTGGCCGCCGCTGTTAACATAACCATGAACTAAAACCGCTTTAGGCAAGGGGAGTTTAGCTGACAACAGCATTGCCGGCCAATAAACCGTGTGGAAGCGGTAAATGCCCTTGCCGATGACGTGGATGTCCGCCGGCCACCACTTTTCCCATAGTTTTTGGTCATAGCCCCAGCCCACTGCCGTCATATAAATGGTTAAAGCATCAAACCAGACATACATTACTTGTTTTTCATCTCCGGGCACCGGAATTCCCCAACCGCCTAATCTTTCTTTTGGTCGGGAAACCGAAAAATCTTCCAAGCCTTGTTTAATAAAGCCCAAAGTTTCATTTTTGCGGATTTCCGGGAACACCCTAAGTTCATCGTTTTCAATTAATTCTTCCAGCTGTTTTTGGTACTTTGATAATTTAAAGAAATAGTTTTCTTCCTCAACCAGCTCCGGTTTACGATTGTGTTCCGGACATTTGCCGTCCACCAATTCATTTTTAGTATAAAACTGCTCGCAGCCGACGCAATAAAGCCCCCGGTATTTTTTCTTGTAAATATCGTTATTTTTAAGGCATAACTGCCACAACTTTTTTACCCCCGGCCAGTGTAATATCTGATCCGTTGCCCGGCGCCAAACATCAAACCCAACATTTAAATGTTTAACGTGTTTTAAAAAGCTTTCCGTGTTTCTGTCTGCCAACTCTTGCGGCTTTAAGTTTTCTTTTTTGGCCGCCTCTAAAATCTTTTGCCCATTTTCATCAGATCCGGAAACGCAAAACACCTCTTTACCTAAAAGTTTTTGGTATCTTTGAACTACGTCAGTAATGATAAACTCCAAAGAATGCCCCAGGTGCGGAAGTCCGTTGACATAAGGAATCGCCGCTGTAACGTAAAATTTATCTAACATCAGCCTATTTTAGCTGATTATTTCTTAAAAATCTGTTTAACTGATTTTTTGACTTTGGCTGCCATTTCTCCGGCCCATTCATCTGCCTCGATTGCCTTAATGGCTGAATTTAAACCCTCGCCGCCCTTGTCTAACCAACTTTGTACCGTGGCAATTGTCGCCGAAGATACTTTTAGATCTTGGCGGATCACATCGTAAGACCTTTTTTTATTTAAATACCAGGCAATCCCTAAGCGTTTGGCTAAAACAGTTTTTTCCGTTTTACTCAAAACATCGTCAAGAAATTTTTTCACTTCTTCCGGTTTTTTTAAATCCGCCAACACCTGGTACAAAGATTTAAAAATTCTTTTTTCTACTTGCTTATTAACGTTCTTTTTAGAAACTTGCATACCTGTCCGCCTTTGGTGGAATTTAATTAATTAAACTATGCGGAGTAATATCTGTCAACTGCCAGCATTAATCCTAAAATTAAAATATAATTTAACCAATTATCCAGCCGGTAAACCCTTAAAATTAACCCAATGGTTATTCCCAGGCTGATTAGAAGTCCTTTCCGGCTGTTGCCCAAAACCAACGCCATAGTTAAAAAACTCGCCGGGAAAAACAGCAAAAAAAACGGTAAATACAATCCGGGGATTACCACATCTTTTACCAGCTCCGGCTCCACCCAATAAATTAACGCCCCCAACAACCCCCACAAAATTATGATTAAAACCAAGCTCGGCAAATAATTCTTTCTTCTTTTAATCATCTTTAACTAGTATATGTTAAAATTAATTATGCCTCCAGAGATATATTTAATTGCCGCCCTAATCATTATTGGTTTTAGCCTCGTGGTGTGGTTTATCACCCGGAAAAAACCGGATACCACTTTGCTGGAATGGGCGAAAACCACCCAAAAGGACATTAAAGATCTGCAAACCGTTATTTCCAGCTCTTTGCAAACTTCCAACCGGCATTTAATCGACACCCTCCAGCAATCCTCCAACACTTTAAATAAACGTCTGGATAAAGCCGCCGAAGTGATTTCCGGCTTGCAAAAAGAAGCCGGGGAGTTCACCGAAGTTTCCCGCTCCATGAAAGAATTAAACGAATTTTTACGCTCGCCCAAGTTAAGGGGCAATATCGGCGAACAGGTTTTAAAAGACTTAATCTCTCAGATGTTCCCCAAAAAATCCTTTCATCTCCAGTACAGTTTTAAATCCGGCGACAAAGTTGATGCCGCCATTCAAACCGATGCCGGAATCTTGCCGATTGATTCCAAATTCCCTATGGAAAACTTTCAAAGAATAATTAAGGCTAAAGATAAAGCCGAACAAACCCTTGCCCGCAAAGCCTTTAGTTTCGATGTTAAAAAACACATTAAATCCATTTCTCAAAAATATATCTTGCCGGAAGAAGGCACCATGGATTTTGCTCTGATGTATGTGCCCTCCGAGGCAGTATATTACGAACTGGTTAATTTAACCGAATTGATGGATTTTGCTAAAACCAACCGGATTTTCCCGGTTTCTCCCTCCACTCTTTACGCCCACCTGCAAATGATCTTGCTCTCCTTTGAAGGCAAAAAAATTGAACGCAAATCGCGGGAAATTTTTAGCTTGCTTCGGGCCATTAAAACCGATTATGACAAAGTTGACGAAAAACTCTCCACCCTTGGCAGTCATATCGGCAATGCCTACAATAAATTTTCCGAAGTCTCCAGTTCTTATAATCGTATCGGCCAAAAACTTAACAGCAGTCAGGAACTTATCCCGGACGACGAAATTAAAAAACTAAAGTGACTTGACAAAAGTAAAGTGATTATATAAAGTTAAAATATATGCAACTAGTTACTATTTCTTCCCAGAGGCAGATTACCCTTCCCGTTGACATGCTGAATCAATTAGGGGTGGATAAAAAAGATAAACTGTTTTTGACGGTCGAAGGGGAAAGAATGATTGCTAAACCGCAAAAAGGCAACGTGGTTGATCGTTTAGCTGGCAGCCTTAACCACTTAGTGTCTAAATCAATGTTGAAAATCCCCACCCACAAGGCAATAGAAATAGCCAGAGACATTGCTGCAAAAGAAATAGCCAATGAATAAACTGTATTTGGATACAAATGTTATTTTAGATTTTATAGTCAGGCAACAGGGTGAAAATTTTATCAAAGCCAAGAAAATTTTTAAACAGATAGAAGCAGAAAAAACAGAGGTACAACTAAGTATTTTGGTGATCAATGAAGCTATCTGGACAATTGAACGGGTTTATAAAATTAAAAGAACGGAATATTTGCAGGGATTAATTGATCTTTTTAGTCTAAAAAGTATTAAAACCTTGGAAATTAAAAAGAAAGATTTATTTGCCATCTTCAAAATTTTATGGCAAAAAAACGTGAGTTTTGTCGATGCTTACTTGTTTTTTTTAAGCCAAGATCAGGGACAAATTATTAGTTTTGATAAAGATTTTATTAAGTTGAACGCCAAAATTTATCAACCGTAATGAAGTTAAATAAAGCCCAACAATTGGCAGTCGATACTATCGAAGGTCCGGTCATGGTCATTGCCGGTCCGGGTACCGGCAAAACCCAGATAATTGCCGAGCGGATCGCCAACATCTTACAAAAAACCGATACTGCTCCTGACTCAATTTTAGCCTTAACTTTTACCGAATCCGGCGCCAAAGCCATGCGCGAACGGTTAATCGCCGCCATCGGCCCCACCGCTTACTATGTCAATATTTCCACCTTCCATGCCTTTTGCTCCCAAGTAATTCAGGAATTCCCCGACCGCTTTACTTTAAGCGCCACCGAACCGTTGGCCGAACTGGAACGGGTGGAAATCTTTCACGAAATTATTGATTCCCGTCAGTTTGATTATTTAAAGCCCGCTAATCTGCCGCACTATTACACCGGCGCCTTGATTAAAGCAATCCAGGACCTCAAACGCGAAGGGGTTACCCCGCCGGCCTTAAAAAAGATTTTGGGAAAAACCCATCCCAAAACCAAAGAAGAAAAATATCTTTTGGGTAAAAATCTGGAGCTGCAGCAGATTTATACCCATTACCAAAAGGCCCTAAGTGCCCGGGGCCGTTATGATTTTGAAGACATGATTAATTTTGTGGTTGAAGCCTTTAGCCGCGACGAATCTTTACTCCGGACTTACCAGGAGCGCCTGCAGTATTTTTTAATCGACGAATATCAGGACACCAACTCCAGCCAAAACCAAGTGATTGATTTATTGGCTGGCTTTTGGGGGCAGGATGCTAATGTTTTCGTTGTAGGGGATCCTTCACAATCAATTTACAGATTTCAGGGCGCGTCTTTAGAAAACTTTATCGGTTTTACCAAAACTTATCCTCAGGTAAAAATCATTACCTTGGAGCAAAACTACCGCTCCCACCAGTTAATTTTGGATGCCGGTTTTGCCTTAATCCAAACCAACCGTTTAAAAATCGAAGATATTGTTAAGTCTGCCAAAGCCCAGCTTAAAGCCCAGTTCGGTTTAACCGCCACCAAACTTCAAGTAATTAAACTGCCTTCAGAAACAGTCGAGGCTTATTGGATCGCCCAAAAAATTAAGGAGTTAATTGATAAAGGGACGAAGCCGGAAGCAATCAGCGTTCTTTACCGCCACAACCAGGACGCGCCAGCGTTTAGCCAAATGCTGGTCAAATTAGGAGTACCGGTGGAGATTGAAGGCGGCGGGGATGTTTTAAAAGATCCGGTGGTTAACCAGTTATTAACCTTATTAAAAGCCATTGGTTTATCCAGCCAAAATCTCGAAGACATGGATTTGTTCACTCTGATGCACTACCCCTGGTTTAAACTTGAGCCTTTGGCAGTGTTAAAACTGGCCCGCCAGGCGAGCAAAACCAAACAATCAATGGTGGACATAATTTTAAACAATGAGGCCGAGGCGCCATTTATTGAATTTTTAAACCAGCTGACTTTATGGCAGCAGCTGGACAGCCAGCTTAGTTTTAGCCAGTGGTTTGAAAAACTGATTAAACAGTCCGGCTTTTTAGACTGGGTGATTACCCGGCCGGACAGTGTCAGTTTATTAAACCGGATTAATTCGCTATTTTCTGAAATTAAGCGCTTAAACAGTGCCGATCATCAACTGAATTTAGCCAAATTTTTGGCAAGTTTGGAGTTAATGATAACTAATCATTTAACAATCAGCGAACAGGACCTGGATATTAAATCTCAGGCAGTCAGTTTATCCACCGTTCATAAAGCCAAAGGCAAAGAATGGGAACATGTCTTTATTGTCAAGACCGTTGACAATAAATGGGGGAATAATCAGGTACGCGATTTAATCAAACTGCCGCAATCAATTTTAACCAACACCGATATCTTAAGAAAAGAAAAAAACGAAGATGAGCGCCGCTTATTTTATGTCGCTTTAACCCGGGCGAAAAAACAAGTGTATTTAACCTACTCCGAGCGCTATTTGACCGGCAATTATTTAAAAGAAGTCGTGCCGACAATGTTTTTAACCGAGACCCCTAATAAATATCAAAAACTAATTGAGCCGCGGTTAGCCGGTGAGGCGCAAAAAGTCCTCCAGCAATTTTTAGAGCCGCCTAGTCAACCCCTGCCGACAATTGAAGAAAAAGACTGGTTAACCGCCCTGGTCAGCGATTTCCGGCTTTCCGCCACTGCCTTAAACACTTATTTAACCTGTCCGTATAAATTTAAATTAAACGTACTGGTGCGGGTGCCGCGGGCCAAGGCTGATTATTTTGCTTTTGGGTCAGCCGTCCATAAAGCTTTGGAGATATTTCATCGGGCTTTTATTAAAGAAGACAAATATCCAGCCAAAGACCACCTCTTGCATCAATTCGAAACCGCGCTAAAAAAAGAATCGCTTTTACCGTCAGCTTATCAGGATCGTTTGAAACAAGGCCGTCAAATTTTAAGCGCTTACTATGATTATTATCATGACGAGTTTAGAAAACCATTATTTGTCGAGCGCTTTTTCGGTTATGGCTGGACCAAAACTTTTTTGGACGACATTCCTTTAACCGGCAAAATAGACCGCATCGATTTAATTGATCAAAGCGATAAAACCGTTCGGGTGGTGGACTACAAAACCGGGGCGGCCAAAACCAGAAACCAGATTTTAGGCAAAACCAAAGAAGCTAATCTCGATTATTTTCGCCAGCTGGTGTTTTACAAACTCTTGGCCAGCTTAGATAAAAGTTTTCCCTTGACGGTTAAAGAAACAATGCTGGATTTTATCGAGCCCAACAAAAAAACCGGCAAGTTTAGGCAGGAAAAGTTTTTAATCAGCGACGACGAAGTCGATGCTCTCAAACAAACAATCCGGGACGTCATGAAAGAAATCCGCTCACTCAATTTCTCGCGCACTTCCGACTTCAGCCGCTGTGTTGACTGCGAATATCTCCACCACTGTTGGCCCGAAGGCTTGCCATCTAACCAGGAGCAGTTAAAATTAATTAAAAATAGTTAAGCTCATGATTGATGCTCAAGATAGGACCTTACCCGAGTTCGAAACTTCTAAACCTCCATCTCTGATTGAAGGTAAAATTCTTGAATTAAGTCAGCAAGCAACCCAACTGGAACAGTTAACCTCCACTCCATTTGCTGAGAGGTTTATGGAAAGAAATGAGATTATTATCTCTCTTGAAGAAAAAGGAAAATTAAGAGATGCGGCCTATACTGCTTTAGAAAACATTCAAGAAGAAACATCATTTTTTAAACCAGTTACCGATCTAGAATTACGAATACGCCAAAGAACTGACGATAAACACAGGCTAATTAAAGGCAGGCCGGCAATCATTGGTACAAAAATGAGATATAAGAAAAAACTCCCTGATGGTTTTATAGCGAGGCTTGAAACCGAAAGAATAGGCGGGCCGGTTATCGAAAGTGTCTCTGGAAAAATTTCAGTCGAGGAAATTTTTCACCATATTTTAAAACCCGGATCAAATGGATCATTGCCAGAATCCATAATTAGCGATTTGCACGAAAACACCCATCTTATTCATTACGAGCAACAAGAGAGAAAAATTGGAGCCAAAAGCATAGGTCAAAAGTTAAGTCATAGTGTTGGAATTGCCGGCGGCGTGCCACTTAGGGAAACAATCGCTTGGAGAACAGCCAATCTTCCTTTTGGCTCTGATTTTTTTGAAACGGTTAATGGTCGGCCAGCTTGGGAATTTGCTTGGATGGAAAATCAAACCCAAGCTCAAGGTTATACAAAAGAAGAGTGGCGGGCCGCCTTTAAGACAATTGACAGCTTATTTGCCCTCGGTTTATCCACACCTGAGATAACAAAAATATTGGTTGAAAATCATCAATACGATGCAAAATCTAATACCTTTCCCGGTCTTCAAAAAGAGATAGAAACTAGACTTCAACAAAAAAACATTCCTCTTGGCGATCTTGATAAACTAATAACCAGGTTACATTTAGAGAGGAAAATTGAACGTTTAAAGGCAGTTAAAATTGCCAAACAAACCTTAATTACAGCTTGTCAGGAAAACGGGATAACTCTTTCTGAAAAATTTGTTGCATCAGCTACGAAGAATTAATTAAATAATTTAACCATTATTATTCCCGCCGCGACGCTGACGTTTAACGAGCCTTTCTGGCCCCGACGGGGGATTTCCACAATTTCTTCAGCCGCTTTTAACACCTGCAAGGAGACTCCTCGTAGTTCGTTGCCCAGCACCAAGATTGAATTTTCCTCCGGCTGCCACTCTTGTAGGCCTGTGGCCTGGGTATCCTGCTCAATTGCCACTAATTTTAACTGATTATTCCGGCTAAACCGTATCAAGGCTTGAGAGTTTTTTAAAAACTTAATTTCCAGATCTTTTTCCGCCCCTAAGGCTGTTTTTTTAACCTTGTCATGCAACTCATCAATATCGACTGCTTTCCTTCCCGAGTAACCAACCAATAAAATTTTTTTTATCCCAAAAAAGCTTGCCGTTCGGAAAATCGAACCCACATTATATAAACTACGGATATTTTCCAAAGCAATAATCACAACAGCGGTCGGACATTAAGACCGACTTTTTTAAAGCCCTGGTCCAAAGATAAAACAGTGTTAATTTTAAAATCTTTGACCATGGCGACGATTAATGAATCGGTAAATGACAATTTATGTTCTTTAAACTTGACAAAATAACCCCAGGCTTTTTTAAAGAGGGTGGCGTCGGTCCACAAAATCAGCAGCTGCCGGGCTTCTTCCGCTTCTTCAATAAGCAACTTGAATTTTTTTGCCGCCGAAAAGCTTTGGCCCGTCAGTAGTCTGGTAATAGTTTCATCCAAAACATAATCGCAGGTAAAAAACTTACTACCATTTTTTTGTTCTTTCAAGAAATAATCAACAGTTATCTGATGATTAATTTCTCCTTTAAGGGTTAATTCTACCCAACCGCTGGTATCAATGAAAATTCTTTTTGGCTCAATCATTGTAGATTTCGTCTACATCTAAACCCACCTTGCCTGTTTTACTTTTTTCCATTCCCACCAATTCGAGCAAAGGGTTTCTTAACGGTTTTTTTACAGTCAGAAATTGGGCAACTTGGGTATAACGCAGGGCGACCGCGTTAATAGCATCGCGGATTACTTGAGAACGCTTAATGTTAATTTTTTCCGCAATAACATCCACCAAACTTACATCTTGAGGATTAAGATAAACCTGAACGCGCGCCATTGTATAATTCATAGTGTATACACCATAACAAAAGAAAACCAGACTGTCAAGCTGTTATTTATCCGCTTTAAATCCGATTTTCGCGTGTGTCCCGTCGCACCAAGGTTTATTTTTCGACCCGCCGCAGCGGCATAAAAACACCTCTTTTTCTACCACCACGGTTTTCCCGCCGGTATCTTCCACCGTCACTCTGCCGCTGACCTGATACGGTCCGTCTTTTAAGGCCTTAATTTTCCCGGCCACAATACCCCCTTAATTATTAATTTGCCTGTCCCCATGCTGTACAGACAATTTGGTTTATATTATTACAAATTCGACATTGAATCCGCCAATCTCCGGTTTTATCTATTTTTACACTCCAAAAGGCATTATCACTATTACCAAACTCAACAGCCGCAGATTTAGTATACTCACCATCGTTTAATAAAGCGCGGAAATAAGCCACTGCTTCCGTTGAGGAAAAATCTTTAGAGCAAGAAAAAGTAACAGTATCATTTAAGAAAACATTGGTGTTGCCGGATAAATCTTTACAGGAAATGCCAATTGAGGAAATACCGTGGTGTCACCTACTGGTCCTGGCCAAACTCCTCCAACAGCTGTATTTATAAAAATCATCATGGGTATGTTGGTTACATCCGAACCACTGTGAGTTTTTCTTAATACATCATC
>Ga0210019_1002399_pt1 | contig 18243 bp, 18 predicted proteins | sample CryGeyCG2114_020_2_FD_183969 | JGI IMG/M metagenome (GOLD analysis project Ga0210019, IMG submission 183969) | Groundwater microbial communities from aquifer - Crystal Geyser CG11_big_fil_rev_8/21/14_0.20 (SPAdes) (version 2) | ecosystem: Environmental > Aquatic > Deep subsurface > Groundwater ...
AAAACATGAATGTCGTTTTCCAATATCATCACATGGTTTGTTGGGACGAGTCATATCTCGCATGTAATCTTACTTTTTTGATTTCCGTCATACAGTTTCTCAACTGCATCTAATACACATGGGGAAATAAATGGGTAAGCAGTAAATATTGTTTCATGCATCAGATCTTCATTTGCCGTAGAATGGGCCAAACCAATAGCGTGACCAAACTCATGTCGAATTATTGTTGTGAGCTGGTTTGTGCTTAGTTTGTTTGCATCATAAACCGTAATAGTTGACTTTAAGATTTGGACATCATCTACGACTGAATTTGTATAGCCAGCATAGTCATCACCACTTGTCGTTGAGGTTAACATTATTGTGATATCTGCAACACCATTGCTAGGAGATACGTATTCAAATCTCTGTGGGACAACTAGTTTTGTAGGATTCTTTGCCACCTGCTGTGTTGCACCTTGCCATCCCAAATAATACGTAGAAGACGTGCCTTCAAGTCCTTTGTGAAGAAGAGAATTGTCTATTTCTAAGGTCTCTTCAGACAAGACTACATCTTTTATTTTACTGATTTGCTCATCAGATACAATTGATGCACCAAGTATGGTGAACGTCAAAACTCTATTTGGTGTTAGATTCCAAGATACCCATGTATCAGTTGTATCACCTCTAAGATTTTGAATCAGATATTGAGTCCGCAGTGGGGAATTGGGATTAGAATCAGATGGTACAAAAAAATCACCTGTAAAGAAAAAAACAAGCAATATAGAGAATACAATTATAGACAAAAACACAAAATATTTTTTGTAATATCTTGATGGAGTTTTTTTGCCATTAAATGATTTTGAAATTGCATTTTTCTTCAAATCGTCATTGGAATTTCTTTTTCTTGCATTGTTTATCTCTTCTAGAAGAACATTTTGGGAAACAAGATCCGGGATTAATTCTGAATTCATGTGTTGCGAGCCATCCTAAAAGAGATGTCATGAAGTGCTTTCATTATTGCATCTATCTCATATGGCTTGAAGATTATTGCTGATGCCTTAAGTGCAGTCATTTGCGTATGGGTGTTCTCTGTAAGATCGGCAGTTACCATTATCACATTAGCATCAGGATCAATATTCTTTATCTTCTCTAGTGCGTATAATCCGTCAAATCTGTCCATCAGTACGTCCAAAAATATTACGTCTGGTCTCAGTTTTACATAAAGGTCAACTGCTTCCTTACCATCATGTCCCTTTCCTAGGATATGGATTCCTCTAAGTTCCAAAAATTCTGAAAAACAATCTACAATATTTTTGTCATCATCCACTACAATTGCCCTAATCATAACACATCTCCATCATTTGTAATATCATGATTGTCACAGAATATGACCATCATATTGCAGTATATTAACATGTGTGTATTTTATTTAACACACACTATTGACCAGCTTGATTATTTTTACAATTAAGATTTTTTTGGGGGTTGTAATTGTACAACAAACATTGTAAAAATTACAAAATATTATTTAAGATTATAATTTGGAAAGATTGTCAATCATTAAGACTAGTCAAAAACCATATTAGGATAAATTTGCTCAAAAAGTTGTAGCAACTTTTCTTCAGCAAGTATTGCTTCGTCGCTCAGGAGTTTTTGAATTAACGGCATGTCTGACTTATCCATTCTTTTAGGATAGTCATAACTAAAGGAATCTTCAAAGTCAGCATATGGGCTTAGACAGCTAGGACAGAGTTCAAGCAGATATGATATAGCGTTATCTGCCTGAGTGCTTTTGTATTTTGCAAATTCAGAGTGGGTTCTAGTCATTATTGATGATGTGTCTTGAATTTTCTCAGGTGTTACATAATCCATAACCCACAAGCCATGATCAAGGGACCAAGAATTGCCAAAATCATCAACTGCGGTATTCTTACCAGTCTCAGTCAAGTGATATATGTGCCCTTTGTTGATTCCGTCATGCTCTTTTGGTGGATTTAATGAATCTCCCATTATTTCAATTCCATGATTGTAATAGTTCTGCCATGCATTACGTTTTGCATCCCAGACATTTGTTCCAAGTATGTTAAAGTCCAGTGGGGCTCTAAAAGTATGTGTAATTTTTACTATGAGACATTTTGTTTGGGATTCATCTGAGCAATAACCTTCAGAAGTGATTACTTTGACATTATCTAAAACATGTTCAGGATCATCCAGAGTAACAGTCTCAATGCCATCAAAGGTTCTATCCCAATTGATCACAGCCTGACTCATTCCAATTGACTCTCCCTGAGCAAGACCAAATGCCAACTCAAAATGAGATATTTTATCAAGACCTGAATTGTCGTAAATTTTGAATTCGGCTACGTTTTGTTTTCCAACTTGCACAGTAACCAAAGGATAAGGAGTAAAGTATCGTTCGACATCGATGGATTTGTCATTGTATGTAAAACCGTCATCGACTAATCTTCTGCCGTCATTATCAACACCCAATGTTGGTTCTTCACAATCACCAGTGCATCCGCCACCATTGCTAGTGACAGTGGCTGCCACAAACAATCCAAAGTCGCCAGTTAAAGTAACAGGAGTTGCAGCAAATTCAGTGCCTCCACCACCAGCGGTTGCATTAACTGCGTAGAATAGATTACCACTAGCAACGTTATAATTTACCGTATCTGTGTTTATTGTTGGAGGATCAACACCTGCAATTGTACCTACTGTAAGTGTAAGAACAGAGGTACTTGTCCAAACTCCTGTTACAATATCTGCAGTATCAATATCAGTTGTGGCTACAGTAAAATTTGCTCGAAATTCCGTGTTGGACATTGTTCCACTTGCAGTAGCGTTGGTTGCACCTGGAAACGTAATAACAATCGTGTCGCCTACAGAATAAACAGCATCTCCATCATCAGGATCATTAGCTACTGCCGATACAATAGGAGATGCTGCAAAAGCATCCTGAGACATCAATGAAACAAAACCCAGACTAAAAACAGCAATCAGTGCAAATAACAAGATATCATGATAGTACTTTTTTATCATATTATATTATGAGCATAATAGTACTTAAGTATATTGATGCAGATAGAATCATACGTAAACATATTTCCATCCACGTTTTTGAACAACAAAAAATGGCACAACATACTAGACATCAAGTTATATCATAAAATATGAATTTATTTACATATGATTAATTGTATGATAATTGGAGATAATCAAGACATACATGGTGTGTTGAACGTGATTAACGTAGAGACTATTACAACTGGAAATGGTGGTAAAGATGCAAATTGTTGTATTAAAAAAATACCACTGTTATTTTTTTGCGCAAGTGCAATTGTATGACCAAATTTGCCATTAAATTTTGACGATCTGCAAAATTTTCTGCATTAAACTTTCAAAGATTAAATGCAGATTTGAAATTATTGTAAAAACGATTCATGTTAGATTTGACAATTGAGATATTTCCAGCGATATCAGCACGAATCTTGTGTGGATCTATGTAGGATATTTTTTCTAACTTTTCTTGAGTATTGTCAAGCCACAAATTTACCATTTCTTCATTTACTTCCAAATGAAACTGTAACCCAACTGCACTTTTGTATTGAAATGCCTGGTTAGGATAATGCTCAGATGAGGCCAATCTAACAGCATTTTCAGGCAAATCAAACGTGTCACCATGCCAATGAAATACCGTGAACGGATTTTTAAAACCAGAAAAAAGTACAGAGCCGTTGTTAGTTCTCAAATCACTGTAAAATCCGATTTCTTTTTTAGGCCCAGCATACACTCTAGCACCAAATGTTTTTGCAATTAACTGAGACCCCAAACAGATCCCAAGAACAGGAATATTCTTTTCAACATAATTTTTAATTAATTGCTGCTCTGCTTGAAGATAAGGTAAACCATCATTTGCGCTTTCAGGTGCACCTAAAATTACAGCTAGTGAAAAATCGTTGTCGGGCAATTTTTCATGCTTCGCATTTATTGATGTAATGTCAAATCCATCACGGTTTAAAAGTTCACCAAGATATCCAGAACCTTCAATTCGAGTATTTTGTACTAGTAAAACGTCAGACATGAATTAGATTACCAAAAGTGCTTAATATGTTAAAACAAATATGACAACATGTTAGTTTCCGAGCAAGAGATTTTTGAGCTAAAGAATTTTGTTCTTCAATTAAATGCTATGAAAAATAGCGTGGTAATTGTAGAGGGAAAAAGAGACTCTGTTGCATTAAAAAGACTCGGATATTATGGAAAAATTTTAGAGTTTCATAAATTTGGAGGGATGAATAATTTTGCAGACGCTGTTGCAGGATACAGCAGGCTGATAATTCTTTTTGACAGAGACAGAAAAGGAAGGGCGTTAACTAGTAAAACAATCAGACTTTTACAAAGAAGGACGAAAGTTGATCTTTCTTTCAAAAGAAAATTGCGTCTAATTACAAATGGAAAAGTTATGTTTATCGAACAGCTAGTTAGTTACGAATCTTATCTAGCCTAAGATTATGGCCAGATGCCTTTTTGGTTAAATGCCTCAACAACTCTAGAAACTGCCAAAGCCATCGTAGCCTTTCTCATGTCTATCTTATGTTTCTTTGACATCTCATATGCATCTTTGAATCCCTTGGTGATATTTTTCTCCATCTTGTTTGCAACCTCATCAAAGGTCCAATAGTAACCCATGTTGTTTTGTACCCATTCCAAGTATGAAATACATACACCGCCAGAGTTGGCCAAAATATCTGGAATAACCAAAATTTTCTTTTGATAAATAATTGGATCAGCTTCAGGCAGAGTAGGACCGTTTGCAGCTTCTGCAATAATTTTACATTTGAGATTCTTTGCAATCTTTGCATCAATCTGATTCTCCAAAGCTCCTGGAACTAGAATATCACATTTAGTAGTAAGTAACTCTTCAGTAGAGATTTTTTTGCTGCCAGGAAATCCAACTACAGAGCCCTTCTTTTCTTTATGAGATAAAATTGCACTGACTTTTGCACCTTTTGGAATTGAAATAGAGCCTTTAGAATCACTGACACCAATAACTTTGGCACCCATTTTTTCAAGATACTCTCCTGCAAATGTTGATGCGTTTCCAAATCCTTGTAAAACAACTTTTGCACCTTTCAAGCTAAGTTTCAATGCTTTGGCAGCTTCTCTTACGGTATATGCTGCTCCTAGTCCAGTTGCAACATTTCTTGCAAGTGAACCGCCCATAGAGATCGGTTTTCCAGTAATAACACCAGGAGAGTAAACATTTCCATTTAGTTTGCTAAATGTATCCATAATTTGGGTCATCTCTCGTCCTGTTGTGTAAACATCAGGAGCAGGAATGTCCTTTCCAGGACCTATAATTTCAGAAATCTTGTATGCAAATCCCCTTGTTAATCGTTCTAACTCACCATCACTGATTTTTTCGGTTTTAGGATTTACATAGATGCCACCTTTTCCACCGCCTAATGGAACATCAACAATTGCACATTTCCAAGTCATCCAAGATGAAAGTGCCATAACTTCACGTTCCATGTATTCAACACCGCCTTCTGGGTTAAAGTAACGAATGCCACCTTTGTATGGGCCCCTATCATTGTTATGTTGACTTCGAAAACCTGTGAAAATTCTAATTTTACCATTATCCATTTTTACTGGAATTTTTACTCTCAAAACTTTATTTGGCACTGCCAGATATTCACGTAACCCTTGATCTTTAATTCCAAGAATATCGCACGCGTCATTAACTTGCTTTGTTGCATTTGCAAAAGGATCATTCTTGACCAAGGTATTTTTTCAAAACTGTGCATATTATATTAAGTTTAGTTGTAATTTTCTGATCGCAACTCAAGGTTAGGTTAGAGATAGACTTTGATGTGATTCATTTTTTGATCTAGTTTGTCAATTGCTTCATCAAGTGCACCTATGTTAATTTCAAGGAAATTAGACAAGTGAAAAATTGCACCGTAATTATTTCCTATTTTTGAAATCATATTATTTTTCTCAAGAACTTTTAGGTGATGTTGAACTGCCTTGTAATCAAGATCCAGTTGTTTGGCTAATTGATGCGTATTGTATGGTTGCTCAAGCAGATGAATAATTATTCGCAAACGGGTAAATCCACCTCTTGTACTGGTAAACAAGTAAAGTAGTAATTTCCTAGTCTGCCTGTCTGGTTGTCTTTGTTGTAAAGACTGTCTGGATCGAATAATTTCTTTGAATTCTAGTAGTTGATTAACCATGTTTCTTAAAATAAGACAAGTCAATTTTACTTAAAACCATATGTCCAGATCTCGCCCATATCTAGGAAGACAATTACCCTTAAATTGACTCGGTACAAACTCGATATATCATGATGGCATCACGCGGTTACGATATGACTCCTACTATGTATTCCCCAGACGGCAGAATATACCAAGTAGAATATGCAATAGAGACCGTAAAAAGAGGAACACTAGCCATTGGAGTGTGCAGTAAAGAAGGGATAATAATAGCAGTAGAAGAAAAACCAAGAACACTGCAAACCACAAACGTTACACAGAAAATTTTCCAAGTCGATTATCATATAGGAGTTGCAGCAGCAGGCTATATTCCAGATGCACGGGTTCAAGTAGACAATGCAAGATTCTTTTCACAAGGAAACAGGATGACTTATGACGAATCTGTAGAAGTTGCAACAGTTGCAAAACATTTGGCAGATCAAGCTCATCAATTTACACAGTATGGCGGAGTGCGTCCAAATGGAGTCTCCATGATTATTGCAGGAATTGATCAAAAAGGAGAATCAATCTATGTGACTGATCCAAGTGGAACTTATGTACAGTTTGCAGCAGTTGCAATAGGTGCAGGTTCTGATGAAGTGAATTCATTTTTGGAAAAACATTACAAAGAAAACATGAGTTTGGAGGATGCAGCATCCCTGGCCATAGCAGCAATCAACCTAAAATCAGATACAAAAGAAGGAATCAATCACATAAAAATGGCAAAGATCACAACAGAATCAAAAACATTTGAAAAAGTTTCAGAATCTGATTTACAGAATTATTCTCAAAAAGCATCAAAGTTTGCACCATAATAGTAAATTAGATTTGAAAAATATTCAAACAAGAGCATTGAGACGATAGATTATGGGTTTAGGAAGCTATTGGGGCGAAGTAATGGAAGTACTTCGCGAAATCATTCCAATTTATGATAAAGTAAATTCCATCATATCATTAGGGAAAGACAAGGAACATCGAATTCGTGGAATTTCACATAGAGTACACCAAGGAAACAAAATTCTTGACGCAGGATCTGGTTTTGGAAACATGTCAAAGACGGCAATGAAATTAACTGATGGAAAAATTTCAATCACACTTTATGATCCACTTGTGCCTATGCTGAAAAATACTGGCACTTATTTTGAAAAAACGCCAGATATGGCAAATGGGGTTTTTGAACACATTCCATTTAGGGACGAAGAGTTTGACGCAGTGCTGTGCGGTTATTCATTAAGGGACGCAATCAACTTACGAATTGCGATATCAGAAATTCACAGAGTATTAAAAAAAGATGGGAGGTTTGTAATAGTAGATCTAGGAAAGCCAGATGAAGCGTTTTTCAGAGCAGGAGTGTCATTTTATCTAAGATGTGTTTTACCCATTCTCGCGTTTGCAGCAGGTGGAAGACTAGGATTGAAATTCGGAACATTGTATGGCACATACAAGAGATGGCCAAAAAATAAAAAACTAGAAGAACTAATTCTAGAAAAATTTTCAAGAGTCGAATTTGAGAAAGATCTTATGGGTGGGGCAATAATGGTTGCCGCATACAAATGAATAGAGTTCTGATACTAGTCAACATCACTGGTTTAATCATAGGCATTTCCTACGGATTACACGGACCAATCCTTCCGGTATTTGCAAAAAACATTATCGGTGCAACATATTCTGATCTTGGATTAATTGGATTGGCAAATTTTATTCCGTACATGTTCATTCCGCTTTTTGTAGGAATTCTCCTTGATAGAATTAACAACGGGTATTTACTTGCATTAGGTGCTGCAGTTAATTCTGTATCAATATACCTACTATCAATTGCTCAATCAGTCCCGGAGATAATGGGATTTAGAATAATGACAGGTGTGGCTCACGCGTTTTTTTGGCCACCATGTGAATCCATCATATCCAATGAAAGTTCGGAGAAAAACAGAGTTAGAAACATCTCCTTGTTTACAATGTTTTTTGTTATGGGATTCATGATAGGACCGTTACTTGGTACCGTATTCCTAGAAGGATTTGATATCACATACAGAATTTTATTCCAAATTGCGGCATTCATTCTTGCTGCAGCAATTATTTTTGCACTTTTAGCCTCAAGAAAAAACGTGAAAAATCACTATGAACGGTTTTCATTTTCATCAATCAAGGAAATGAAACGGTTTCCTGAAGTCATAGTATTGTTGGTTTTTTGTACATCATCTTTTGGCATAATTCTGACAATTTATCCAGCATTCCTTAACGACAACGGGATTAGTGCTGAAGACATTTTACTATTGTACTTTGTTTTTGGAATATCACGAGTCGTATCTCTTGTATTGGCTGGAAAGCTTGCTAGGAAAACCAGTCAAACTTTGGTTGCAGCTACTGCCGCAATATCAGCAGGTTTAGCCATATCAACGATGGCAGACTCGATTATTACTTTCGGCATTGCCTTGATTCTAATGGGATTTGGATTTAGTATATTCTTTCCACTAACACTAGAAATAATTTTGAGTAAAACACGAAAGGGAATTTCAGGGAAAATCATAGGAGCGTATGAAACAGTTTTTGGCATGGGTTGGGCAATAGGACCAATCATTGGAGGACCAATCACGCAATCATTTGGAAATGAAACACCGTATTTGGTATTTTGTGTGATAGGTGTTGGAGTGACAATATTTGCAATGATGTATAGAAAGAAACTAGAGCCACAAAGAATTCCAAATTAAATAGATGTGGTTCCACGTTTCTTGGTGCAGATATCTAGTGCATCATCAATTGTTGTAACAAAGACTTTGCCATCACCTTTAGTTCCAGTACATGCAACATTTGCAATAGCTTTCAAGATATCATCTAGTTTAGGATCATCAACTACGCAGACAATCATCTCTTTGCTAAGATATTGTCCAACTAGAGGAGGATCTTCAGCACCTTGGCCTTGAACTGGATAAACTGTTACACCGCCAACTCCAATCTTTTTGATTGCAGATACAGCAAGATCCCTTGACTCTGGCTGAATTATCGCTTCAATTTTCTTCATAAATCAAGGTCATCTTGAAATTCTTTAAATCAACAAGTGCATTCTCATACTTGATATTCAATGATGAAATCAATTATCTAGGCATGTAAATAGAACATTACGTTTAATTTCAATTTAAAGAATACCAGATCATGCTGAACTATCCATTAAATGTCGGAGGAAGTGAATGGATGATCATAATTTTTGTTGCGTTGGTTTTGATTTTAGGAACAGGGAAACTTCCAGGAGCTGCAAAGAAACTCGGACGTGCAGTCAACGAATACAACAAAGCAAAAAATGAAATTCAAAATCAGATGAAAGAAGTGACAGAAGAGACACCAAAAATTTCTGGCCCTGTTGGAACAGAGCGAGAAAAATTAGAAACGATTGCAAGATCAATTGGGGTAAAAATTGGTGAAAAGACAGATGATGAGTTAAGAGAAAGCATATCTACAAAGATAGGCAAGAAAAAGACAGAAGAGCCAGAGAAGGAATAATTATTTTGATTTGATCCTGTACACATTTGTGTCAAGTCGTTTTTTAGCAAATTTGTAGTAATCTGGAACTATTTCAAAACCGAGGAATTTTCTTTGAAGAGATTTACTAACTACTGCAACCTGTCCCGAACCTAGAAATGGATCAAACACAATATCATTTTTTTTGCTAGAGTATTCTAATAATTTTTCAATTATTTCAGAAGGGAGCTTAGTGGGTGTTTTTTCATCACCTGTCCAATATTCACGTTTAATCTCCCACACATCCTCTTTGTCTTTATAGTGAAGACTACGACCATCTTTTGTTTTTGCATCTTTTTTGAACCTAGAAAACGGGAAAAACTTTCGTTTTTTGTCATCTTTGCAGACATAAAGGCAATGATAATGAGAAGTGACAAATTTCTTTTTAGTTACTACACCGAATTGATATTTCCAAATTATGTGATTGATTGTGATAAAACCCACGTCATCAAGAGCACGTAGAATATCTTTGAGGTTATTCCATCCTGAAAATACATACATGCTTCCAGAGTCTTTTAGAATCCGAAATGCTTCGCTCATCCATGCAAACGTAAAATCATAATAATCCTTAGATTGAATTTCACTGTATCCAGATAATACACGGGATGGAGTTCTGTTATAATTTGCTTTTTTGGCTTTGAAATTAATTGCAAATGGAGGATCAGTAATGATTAGATCAATTTTATTTTTAGGGATTGAACTCATCCCGTCAATACAGTTTTGATTGTAAATTTTGTTAATTTCTATTTCTTTCATTTTTAAATTCAAGACAAATTCCTAGCTTAATAATGTGATTGGTTAGAACAGCAACTAAACAATAAATCACCAGTTATTCTAATGAGGTAGATCTTGAAATTCTCATGTCCAAAATGTAAATCTAAAATAGAGATTCAAAAAACATTCAACAAAAAAATGCATGTTTCATGTGAAAAATGCGGCATTGAAGATCTTTTAGAATTTACAAAGAATCCTGACGAGGTATTTTTAGAATTTCTTTCAAGGTATGACAAAGGACTGGTTACTGAAAAAGGACTTTCTGAAGGACTCAAAGAAGAAGGCATCGTAAGAGGGGAAAACGAGATTAAAGAAATGATTGGAAACAACAAGCCAGATAAAATTACTGAGGAAATTCTGTTTTCAAAAAAAGATTATATCTCGCAGTATAAAGTTTTGAAGAATCCTGAGCCTAAAATGGGGTGTAACGTTGAAGATTTAGGATTAGACGAGTCAATTTCTGATCATCTTAAAGAACTGGGAATAAAGCAATTTTACAAATTTCAGGAAGAGACGATTCAAGAGGTCATATTTGGGGAAAACGTTGTGATTGAAGCGCCTACAGCGTCTGGCAAGACAGAAGCGTTTTTGATTCCAGTGATTCAAAGGATAAAAAAAGAATCCAGTTATGGGAATGTTTTTGCAATTTTCATTTACCCTACAAAAGCACTGGCACGAGATCAACATCCAAAAATTCAAAAATTTGCAGAAAGGATCGGAATCAATGTCAGAGTTTTCGATGGAGATACAAAGATAGAAGAGCGAAGAGAGATCATAGAAAAACCGCCTCAAATCATAATTACAAATTTTGATGTTTTACACTATCACATGTGGCATCAAACAAGGTTTGCGTCATTATTAGCGTCAATCAGAATTCTTGTCGTAGATGAGGCCCATGTGTATTCAGGAATTTTTGGATCAAATGTACACTATATCATTAAAAGACTGAAAAGAATTTGTGGCAATAAAATACAGTTTGTTGCAGCATCTGCCACACTAGAAGATGCCAAAGTATTTTGTCAGAATCTTTTTGGAGAAAAGATGCAAGTTATTCGGGGTTCGGGCAAGAAAGGCCTAACAGATTTTGTGATGTTGTTTCCGTCACTGAGAACACAAAGAAATCTCATGGTAGAGCTAACAAAGAAAATGACTGAAAAGAATCACAAGACAATGGTGTTTAGCAATTCGCATTTGAATTCAGAATTATTAGCAATTCAAGCAAAAAGGCAAAAAGTCAACATCAAGGTTCACAGAGCAGGATTGATGGCAAATTACAGAGCGTCAGTTGAAAAGCAATTCAAAGACAACAGTTTGGCTGCGATATCATGCACTCCAACGCTTGAATTAGGCATAGATGTAGGAAATGTTGACTGTGTGATATCATCTACTATTCCAGTGAACAGATTAATTCAGAGAATTGGTAGGGCTGCAAGAAAAGGCCAAAGAGGATACGCATTTTTGGCATTGGGAAATGATCCAATCTCGCAATACTACAAGAATCACCCTGATGACTATTTTGAAGACATTGAAAAAACATACATCGATCCAAAAAACCCCTTTGTGGAAGAATTTCAAGTTCTTGCCATGGCATGTGACAGGCCAATCTCAAAACACGAATTAAAAGAACACCAGGAAGTGATAGAGCGCCACATAATCAAAGAAAACATCACATTATTCAATAACAGAATAATTCCAAATTTTGATAAAATCAATTCCATGTTAAATGACTATAGTATCAGAGGAATTGGAAAGTCAATAGACATTTTCTTATCAGACCAAAAAGTTGGCGATAGAGTATTGCCAATAGCACTAGAAGAATTGCACAAAGATGCAATCTATTTTTTGGCAGGCATTCGTTACAGGGTTAAAGAATTTGACCATCCTAAAAAGAATTATGCAAAAATAGAAAAAATTCCAAGAGACTATCCATACTATACAAAATCACTTACCGAAGAATGGCCCACAATCGAAACAATTTTTGAGAAAAGAATCGCAAATGGGGTGGAAGTTGCATTTTGTAAATTACACATCCAAAAGAAAGTGTACGGTTATGTCAACATAGAATTAGGCCAAGAGATCACTCAAGGGGAAAAAGTATTACTTGACATCCCGTTAGAGTATGATTTTGTTACTAAAGGAATTGTTTTTCACGCTCCAAGGCCTCTTGATGTTATGGAAAGAGCTGAAGACGAGGACTATACAGAAGCCAGTGGATATCACGCTACAGAACATGTGGTAATTGAGGGAAGTAACATGATAACAGGCGGAGTTTCTCAAGATTTAGGAGGCATATCTCTTGGCACCTCAGGCTTGATTTTCATCTACGACGGAGCAATTGGAGGCAGTGGTGCAAGTAAGGCCCTTTATGATAGATTTGAGAAAGCGCTTGAGAGAAGCATGTACATTGTAAAAGAATGCCCGTGTCAAAATGAATCAGGATGTCCCAGATGTACGTTTTCATATAGATGTGGCAACAATAACGAATTCCTTCACAAGTTATCAGCACTAGAAATTCTTCAAAGAATCAATAACGGTGAAAAAACAGAATTGGTTGACCCCACAGAAGGGGATAAACCTCTTGTATGATTAATCAAAATGGGATAAATATGACAAAAATACAGCATCATTGTGGAAAAAGTAGCTCTTGTAACAGGTAGTTCTTCTGGAATTGGATTAGAAACTGCACTAGCACTTGCTAGAGATGGTTATCACACATTTGCAAGTATGAGAGATGTTTCTAAAGCAGGAGAATTAGAAAACGCTGCAAAAAAAGAGAACCTTCCAATTGATGTAATAAAGTTAGATGTGGATAAAGAAGAATCAATTGTTTCTGCAATCAAAAAAGTGATTTCAGAGGGAGGAAGGTTAGATGTGTTGGTAAATAATGCAGGGTACGGACAGTTTGGATGTACTGAAGATGTATCAATTGATGATTTTAGAAAACAGTTTGAGACAAATTTCTTTAGCATTGTAAGAATAATTCAAGAAGTTGCCCCAATTATGAGAAATCAGAATTCAGGGTCAATTATCAACATTAGTTCAGTTGCAGGAAGAATGGGGCTCCCAGGGTCACCAGCTTACATTAGTTCAAAATTTGCATTGGAAGGCCTTGGAGAATGTTTGCGATATGAACTGGGACAGTTTGGAATCAAAACAACTCTAATTGAGCCAGGGGTGATCAAGACAAACTTTTTTGAATCCATGAAAATTCCAGATTCAAAGACAGACCCAAAATACAAGGAACTGACAGACCACATTCTTTCAGGATTAAAGATGATGGTACAAATGGGAACTCCACCATCACAAGTAGCAGAGGTCATCATAAAGGCAATTCATGATGATGAAATGCTTCCAAGATATGTGGTAGGAGCAGATGCTGCCATGTTCATGGAGGCAAAAAAGATGAAAACGGACATAGAATTTGAGAAATACATGAGCAAAGAGCTATTTCCTAGCTGATTGAATACTACGTTAAATTGATATACAGATAGAATAGAGTTTTCATCAAAGTCCGCAATTTTAAAGTGAAAAAAATGAAATGGAAAACACTACAACATAATGGAATCTTATTCCCTCCGGCGTATGAGGCCCAAGGAATCAAGATAAAGATCAAAGGGGAGACTGTAAACCTTGATCTAAACCAGGAAGAGATGGTGTATCAGTGGGCAAAAAAGAAAGACACGCCATACGTGCAAGACAAGGTTTTTCAGAAAAATTTTACAGCAGATTTTGCTAAAACCCTAGATACAAAATTTAGAAAAATATCATATGAAGACATTGATTTTTCTCAAGCTTACAAAATAATCGACAAAGAAAGAGATCTCAAAGAGATGATGTCAAAGGAAGACAAAAAATCCATTGCTGCAAAAAGAAAAGAATTACGTGAAAAATTAAAAGCAAAGTTTGGAATTGCCATCATGGACGGAAACCAAGTCGAAGTTGGAAACTACATGGCAGAGCCGCCAGGAATATTCATTGGCAGAGGAGAGCATCCCCTTAGAGGAAGATGGAAACCGCCAGTAACACCAAAAGATGTTACGTTAAACCTTGGAAAAGATGCCAAAGTCCCTGAAGGAAAATGGGGCAAGATCATTCATGACAATGAATCGATGTGGCTAGCTAGTTGGATGGACTATCTTACGCAAAAAAGAAAATATGTTTGGCTGGCAGATACTGCAGGACTAAAACAAGACAGAGACAAGGAGAAATATGAAAAAGCAGTAAAGCTTGCAAAAGAGATTGACAAAATAAAAGACAAGATTGTCAAAGACATGAAAAGTACAGACCCAAAAATAAGTAGAATCGCTACGGCTTGTTATTTAATTTACAGAACCGCAATGAGGGTAGGAGACGAAAAGGATCCTGACGAGGCAGATACAGTAGGTGCCACAACTCTCAGAAAGGAACACATCAGAATCACTCCCAATTCAATAGAATTTGATTTTCTAGGTAAAGACAGTGTAAGATGGCAAGAGACCGTAATGGCCGAAGGTCACGACAAACAGTTCCATGAAAATCTCAAGAGTCTGGTAGAAAAGAAAAAGCCCAAAGATGAGATTTTCGATGATATCACTTCAAGGCATGTTAATGCATATTATTCCAGCATTGTCAAAGGACTGACTGCCAAGGTATTCAGAACATATCTTGCCACCACGGTTGTCAAAAACTATCTCATTGAGCATGACAACATGAAAGGAAAGACGGCAAATGAGAAACTATACCATGCAAAATTAGCAAATTTGGAGGCTGCCATGATGTGTAACCATAAAAGAACCATTCCCAAAACCTTTGAGCAGGCATTAGACAAGAAAAGAGACACCCTCAAAAAAATAGAAAAAGAAAAGCCATGGGAGAAGACCCAAGCAGATCTCAAAAAGGCAGAAGCAACTCAAACAAAAACTGATGCTCAGAAGAAAAGCAAGGAAAAAAGAATCAAGACACTAAATGAGCAAATCAAAAAGCAAAAGGCAAAACAAAAAGAGAGGGCAGAGAAACTGCAATTACAAATAGACTTGTCAGAGAAAACCAAGGACTATAACATTGGCACGTCTTTAAGAAATTACATAGACCCACGAGTTTTCAAAGCTTGGACAGACGAGGTTGGCGTCGAGTGGGAAAAACTATACACATCGGCATTGCAAAAGAAATTCCTTTGGGTCAAAAGTGAAAATATTGACTGGAAGAGCATAAAGTAATTCTATCTAAATCCGGGACCCCAAGCATCTCTTTGTTTTTCTTTCCAACTTGATGAAGACTCGGTCTTTGCATGCGAGGTTTCAAACAATTCATCATATTTTGGATTAAATGGCTCATATCCTTGGCATTCAAAATAGAATTCATCAGTTAACGCAAACCCTTTGTAAAAGCTTTCATCTGCATCGTGTTCAGTTCGTACTATGTAATCTACAACACGGCATTTTGTATAATCAAAACCACGAACAACATCATTGCCATATGCCAAAACAAGGTTTACATCAAACAATTCTACATTTGAAGAGACGCCGGTTGATTTTGGTCCTGACCCTTGAGTGTTGTCAACCACATGATACAGTAAAGGAGTAGAACCAGGAACTCCCACAAGTGTAAATGTTGGATTTGCCCTTGCAATCATATTGCCTTGGTAGAATTCAGGAAAATCTACAACCTCAGTGCCGCTGTCAAAATCAAAAGTTGCAATCACGTGTGGACCAGTGCCCATATTATAGGAATTTGTTGTGTAAGTGTTGCTCATCTGAGATGATCTAGATTCTTTGGCATCAGATAACTTATCAAAGGCAGGGTTAACTGGAGCCAAACCTGAGCAGGTAACATCAAGAATTTCAGCAGTGGCAAACCCTCGTTTCCCAGTATAGCCCTCCTCTTTATCTCTCAGAGTTAGTATATCATACCCACTTACTATGCAATCCTGAAAATCAAGACCTCGCAGTGTCTCTTGAGAATTTGTAAATTCTACAGACACATCAAAGTCCTCATTAAAAGTGGATGCCATGCCGGAAACTTTTTGAGATTTGTCAATTGCGTTATCTATCAATGGATGGGGCAAAACTGCGGTAATTATCTGAAAGCTGGGACCTGCATCGTTGGCCTCACTAAATCCGGAAGTTAATGTAAAAATCACAGACTCTATTTTTTCAGAACCGTGATCAAATTCAAATGTAAGAAAAGTGCGAACGTCTTCTGCAAGTTTGAAAGGTAGTGGTCCGTAATCAGTAAAACTACGTGACTCAGAATTCAAACTAGACTTATCAGAGTCCAAATTAATTCCAACTCCACCACATCTAAATTGTATATTATTAACAATTGCAAATCCAGTATCAGATGCCAAATAGGATTCATAGTCATCTGTAAGAGTAGATACGCTGTATCCTGAAATTTCACAATTGTCATACTTGAATGACTTTAGAACGTTTTCATTTTGAACTATGTTAACATCAACATCAAAATACCTATAGTTGTACTCAAAACTATTACCTCCACTCAAAGTAGACATCCTGTAAAGATATGCTTCATCTAATGCCTTGTGCAGATAAGGGTTATTTCCCACAACACCCTCGACTTCAAAACTAGATCCAATGTTAGATACAATATCTGAAGTGGTTGAAAAAACAGGAAAATTCACAGTTTCAATGCCATTTCTAAAATGAAAAGTGACTTCATTGTGTATTCCGGCTACAAAATCATATTCTTCAGCATGTGCTGTGTCTAGCATCCCTTGAGAGAACATTAGTACGGATAATGTGACAATGGATGTCAAAATAGAAAAATTTTGAAAACTTTTTGCCATTGCTAAACAACACATCAAAAATCAAGATAAGCTGTGGGAATGCATTGCAATGCACCGCACGGGGCAATTGTATTTTTTAGGCAAACCATAAGGAGTAAACTATCAAATATGTTGTAGAATCATTTAATTTCCCAAATTTTCAGGCATATATTATGCCGGGGTAGCTCAGCCTGGTTAGAGTGCCAGTTCAATTGGTAATCTCTAACGGTTCTCCAACTAAGGCAATACTCATAATCTGGAGGTCGCGAGTTCAAAACTCGCCCCCGGCACACATAACTTAGTTTATTACTCCTCCCCGACCTACTGTATAGTCATTGAGTACCACACCCATATCCAAACATAGAATCGACATTCATAATTACAAATCAAGGATGAGGCAAATCAACGATCAGATTGAAAGAGAACTATCATTACCATTTGGATTGATATGATCAATTTCCCACCCATATTACGAATTTCTATTGCCGTGTTCACAGGTTCTCTCACTAACAGTTAGTACGAGTCCAAGGAATTTTGTGCGTAAAAGTTGACAAAATATGCAGTAAGCTCATTGGAGTAGCTACAAACTCCTTTCTCATTTTTTATTTCTAAATAAAATGATAATTTATGAAAATTAATTTTTCAAATCCTTGGACTTAATTTTGGAATTAGATTCGATAATGTTGGAGATTGTTTTACTATTATCTGGAATGCATTTTCCATCTACAAGTATGTAACCTTTCGGACAAGCACCATTATTGCCAACTAGTAAACCGAATTGCTCAAATGCAACACCAAATGTCTCAATTTTCTTTCTAACATCTTTTGTACCTGTAAATGATTTGACTATGTCTGTGGCACTTTGCTCTAGCGTTTTATCTTGTAGAAAACGTGCATTACCCATTATGGTATCAGCTGACTGGACAAGTTTGGATAATGCTTGTTGGTCTTTAGGAT
>Ga0210019_1002401_pt1 | contig 18238 bp, 12 predicted proteins | sample CryGeyCG2114_020_2_FD_183969 | JGI IMG/M metagenome (GOLD analysis project Ga0210019, IMG submission 183969) | Groundwater microbial communities from aquifer - Crystal Geyser CG11_big_fil_rev_8/21/14_0.20 (SPAdes) (version 2) | ecosystem: Environmental > Aquatic > Deep subsurface > Groundwater ...
GGGATATTTACTGGCTTGGGATTTCTGACGGCGTGTTTGATGCTGTATTTGCAATTCTGGCAAAGAGTATACCCGAGTATTTTGAAAAAATAAACCACCTTCTTTCAAAATGGGATTATTTGATTGTGAGCAAAGTTCTAGGAACAATGGTGGATACAAGACAGTTTAACAAGAAATTTTTTACAGATGATAAAAATGGTGAGTACGTAATTTTTGGAGGAGACAAAGTAAACAATGAAATTGACAAGCTTGACACGAAAATACTTGCGATACTTGCAAATGATGCCAGAATTCCAGTTGCAGAGCTGTCAAGAAAAACAGAATCAAGCATTGAAATTGTCAGGGGGAGAATAAAGAAGCTCGAGGAAAAAGGAATTATTCTTAATTATAGAATCGCTGTTGATTTTAATAAATTAGGACTGGAATTTTTCAAGGCAATAATTTATTTCAGAAAACTTTCTGAGGAAGATGAAAAGGGACTTTTTGAATGGATGAGAACAAATCCCAATTCGCTTTATTATATCAGAAGTCTTGCACCGTGGGAAGTTGAATTTGAGTTTGCAGTTGAGAGCTACCAGCATTTTAACCAGATAATTAATGATTTGAGGAAAAAATTCCCGCATGTTATCAGGAATTATGAGCACTTGATAATGATTTATGAAACTTGGATGCCTGCTTATATTGAAATGATGAAAAGTTCCAGTGAAAAATTGTAGTCACATTCAATATTTTATTTAGTCAAGCTTTTTATATCTTAAAATAAGGCTTTTAATTATGATAATAAAATATGCCAAGCTTCACAACATAAGGTCTTACATAAATCAGGAAGTAAAATTTCCGACAGGGACAACACTTTTTTCAGGGGATATAGGAAGCGGAAAATCAACAATACTTCTTTCAATTGAATTTGCATTGTTTGGAATAAAAAGAGGAGATCTTTCAGGAGAGGCTTTGCTCAGGAATGGAAAAAATCTTGGGATTATTGAGCTTTGCTTTGAGATTGACGGAAAAGAGATTATAATCAGCAGAAAGCTGAAAAGAGGGAAGAATGGGATTTCTCAGGATTCAGGATGGATTGAGATTGACGGAAAAAGAAAGGAAGCCTCGCCTGTTGAATTGAAAGCTGAAGTTCTCCAGCTTCTTGGCTATCCTGATGAACTTCTTACAAAAGGAAAGGATATTCTTTTCAGGTACACTGTTTATACTCCACAGGAGGAGATGAAGCAGATACTTCTTGAGTCAAAGGAAGCAAGGCTTGATACCCTTAGAAGAGTTTTTCAGATTGACAGATACAAGAGAATAAGAGATAATTCCTTTATATTTATCAAAGAGTTGAAGGAAAGGAAAAAAGAGCTGGAAGGAAGAATTGCTGATATTGATGACAAGAAAAAAAGGCTTTCTGATGAAAAGGAAACTCTTGAAAAACAGAAAGAGAAAATTGTGAAGATTGAGCCTTTGCTGAAAGATGCTCAGAGAAAAATTGATAGGAGAAAAGAAGGTATTTCTGCTCTTGAAAATGAAATAAAAAAATTAAATGATTACAGAAAAGAGCTGAAAGTCAAGGAAGTTGACTTGATAAACAAGCTGGACCAGCAGGAAAGAAACAAAAGAGAAGCTGAATCACTTTCAAAGGAAATTTCACTGCAGAATGCAGGGGAGCTTGAGAAAACTGTTGAGGAAGGAAAAGAAGTTTCAAAGAGTTCTTCTGAAAAGAAAAAAAGCATTGAAGCACTGAAGAAAAGCATGCTTGAAACAAGAAGGAAAATTGCTGACTGTGATGCTGTTGTAAGACAAGCAGAGGAAGTTAAAGGAAAAGTGGGAAAGCTTGCAAAATGCCCTGTCTGCGAACAGGTTGTGGGAGAAGAGCACAAGCATTCAATCAATAATAGGGAAAATTTAAGGATTGAAGAGATGAAAGGAAAACTTGAGAAAGAAAACAAAATGCTTGCTGAAGCTGAAAAAGAAACGCAGAAACTTGAAAATGATGTTGATGAATTAAGAAACAAAGAAAGAAAATCTGAGATAGCAAGATTAAAGCTGCAGAATCTTCAGAAAGAAATTGAAAGGCAGAAAAGAATTTCTGATGACAATGAAAGAATTTCAAGAGATATTACCGCGATAAAGGCTGCAAGAATTGAGATCCTTAAAAAAATAAAAGAAATGAAGGGTTCAGAGGGGGAATATGAATCTGAGAAAAAATTTCTTGACGCTGAAAGAGATAATGCAAGAAAGATAGAGATTGAACATGCTGGACTGAAAAGAGAGATTGAGCTTAGGCAGGGGATAATTTCAGGACTGGAAAAAGAGATTGGAGAAAAAGAAGGCTCAAAATTAAAAATAGTAAAATTAAACCAGTATGTAAACTGGATTGATGAGTTCTTTGTCAATCTGATGTCAACAATGGAGAAGCATGTAATGGCAAAAATTCATGGGGAATTCAATGAATTGTTCCAGCAGTGGTTTAATGTTCTGATAGAAGACCAGAATCTTAATGTAAAAATAGATGATGAGTTTACGCCTGTTGTTGAGCAGAACGGCTATGAGACTGAAATAAGAAATCTTTCAGGAGGAGAAAAGACAAGCTGCGCCCTTGCTTACAGACTTGCGCTGAACAGGGTTGTGAATGATTTGGTTACGACAATAAAGACAAAAGATTTGATAATTCTTGACGAGCCAACAGACGGCTTTTCAACTGAGCAATTAGATAGAGTAAGAGATGTAATTGAGCAGATAAAGATGAAACAGGTTATAATTGTCAGTCACGAGCAGAAAATAGAGGGCTTTGTTGACAATGTTGTAAGAGTCCGGAAAAAAGAGCATGTTTCTGAAGCTTTGAGTTCTTAAGAAAGTTTCACAAGTTTTAAATAAAGGTAAAACGACTTTTGCACAATGGATAAATCAAAAATAAGAGATTATCTTTTAAGAGGAGGAGTTGCATTTGTATTTCTTTCTTTTGGGTTGTGGGAGATAATAAATCCACAGTACTGGATTTCGTTTATACCATTCTTTCTCACGCAGATTGTTGATTCAAGCACACTCGTGATAATCCACGGAGGATTCCTTACAGCAATTGGTGTGTGGATTGCATCCGGAAAGCAGCTTAAGGCTGCATCAATTGCCGCAGGAGCAATGCTTCTTGGAATAATAGTTGAACTTTTCATAACAGCAGGGTTCAGTGATATTTTCGTAAGAGATGCTGCAATACTGGTTATGATAATATCACTTTATTTTGGAGACAATTCTGCAAAGAAAAGATGAATAAAAAATTAATAGATTTTTATCAGTAAAACTTTTTCTTTTTTCCTGATGGTTTCTTCATGTTTTTGCTCTGCTTGTAGAAGAAATATCCACCGCCGATTACTACAACAATTACAAACAGCACCATTGCAAGCTTTGAATTGTCGCTTACACAGTGGCTGTTTACATTTTTCTGGAAATAACCGCAATTTGCAGGGGCACATACGTGATTCTGCACAATTTCATTTGGTTTGCAATAAGGCGTTTTACATTGATAATAAAAACAGGTCTGGTCTGAAGCGCACTGGTCTGATGAATTGCAGTTTATGTTTGCAAGCGGGAGTATTGGGATGTTGTAAGACCCCTGGCCGCAGAATGAATAAAGTGCTGAAGTATTTTCATTTATTCTGTATTTTACTTCAAAGCAAGGCTTCACATTTACTGCATAGCTATTGTCCGGAAGAGCCTTGACTTCCCTTGTAAAATTGTAAAAATGGCTTTCTCCGGGGTTTAGTGTTACAGCAGGAGATAAATCAAAATCGTAGGTAACATTAAAATCGTAATTATTCAGCACCAGCTTGTCAAATGTAAGGGTTATATTTGCAGTATTTGTAAGATAAACATGATAATCTATTGGCGTGCCTTCCTTGCAGTTTTCGTCATAGCAATGATAGCTGAAACTCATTCCTGCTGAAGACACTTTTACTGCTGAGAGTGCTATGAATGCAAGAATGAATAAATATAATAACAAGCATAATGAATATTTTAATGTTTTTCTGGTTTTCATATGAAATAGATTTTTTGCAGGATTTAAAAATCTTATGGAGAGCAGGGCTCTGCCCTGAATCCCGCCTTCAGCCCGGTTTTTGCCGCCGGTCCGCATTATAATGGAATCATTAAAGGTGAAAATTCCCCCTGCAGCAGCTGACCTCAGCTGGCACGGAAGCCTGCTGCTCCGCAACCGGCTGAGCTGCTGCATTAATAGCAGTATTTCCGCTTTCTGCAAACCGCGCCGGGGAATGCCAAAAATCATAAAATGGTTTTTGAGCATGTTGGAAATTTTGCCCCTGCAAAGATAACACCGGCTTTCCAGCCTTTAATTTTTGCTTGTTTATAGAAAATTTCAAACACTTCATGCTCCTCTTGTTTTGGGTGATACCTGCCTTGCGCAGGTTCGGAACGAAGTGGCAGAATCCTTTTTCTAAAAGGATATTTGCCGGTTTCCTTTCCACCAAATGCCCAAGAAGCTGATGCTCACAATATTGACGGCAAAAACAGCTTTTAGGGCAGAGCCTGAGAACAGCTTTATAAACTTTATAGATTGAAAATATATGGATTGGGGCTTTGAGAAGATTAATAAAAGTTAAATAGGAGTTAGTGTAAATGCCATTATATGGGAGACTATGAAAGAAATATTGTATCCATTATCGGACTTATAATAATTGTACTTTTTACAGGGACTATGATTTATCATAATCTCGAAGGATGGAGCTATGCCGATTCACTTTATTTTTCAACAACAACCCTGACAACAGTCGGGTATGGTGATTTGACACCAACCCGTGATATTTCAAAGCTTTTTACAGTAGTGTTTATACTTACGGGAGTGGGAATTATTTTTGCATCCATTACATTCATAGGAACGCATTACATAGAAGTACATCTTCCTGTAAGGCAGAAAGCAATTGTTGAAAAGCTCAATAATAATTTTTTTAAAAACCTGCTGAGGAAAGCAAATAAGGAAGAAATTATCAATGGAATAAATGAAATAACCATTGGACTAAAAAAGAAGCCCAAGAAATAGGATATTTTTATATAGCCAGAATTTTTCTGTCAGGCATTATTAAGGTTGCATTTTAATTGTCGGGGCCGTAGTGTAGCCTGGTATCACTGGCGCTTGGGGTGCGTCCGACCGGAGTTCGAATCTCCGCGGCCCCATATTCTTTTGAGAAAGACAGAAGTTTTTTATGTTTGCATTTATTTTGCTGCTACAAAAATCATTTCTTTGCTCAGAGAAGTAAAAGCATCTTTGTTGAAGGAACCATAAACATTTGATTCTCTGAAACCACATAATTCTGCCATTTTTTTGAGCTCATCTGCAGTATAAATTCTTACGCTGTAAGGTGTAAGCTGAATTTTTTCTGAATTGTATTTTATTTCCCAGGTGCCTTCAATCCTGCTGGTTTTCGGAATGTAAGATTCATTTATGAAAAGCTCCCCCCCGCCAATTAATGTTCTCTTTTCAGAAAACTGATATTCTCCTCCTGAAATGATTTCAGGACTTATATCAGTATGCAGAAGAAATTTTCCTCCTTTTTTCAGGGAATTGTAAAATTCCTGCATTGCTGCAATATTATCAGATTCATCTGAAAAAAAGCCAAATGAATAGAACATGTTGATTGATGCATCAAACTTGTCATGTAGTTCACTTCCTATGTTCCTCATGTCTTTTTTCAGAAAAGATGCATTTGAATTTTTTTCTTCAGAAAATTTAAGAGCTGCTTCGAGATGGTCATCGTTTATGTCTACACCAGTAACTTGATATCCTAGCTTTGCAAGAGATATACTATGCCTGCCGTAGCCGCATGGAATATCAAGTATTTCACTGCCTTTTTTTATGTTTAGAACATTGATTATTCCTTTAACTTCCCTTTCTGTTCTTTGTTCAAGAGTTTCATTTTTTCCAGGGATGTATCCCTGCATACTGTTGTCGCCGGCCAGATAATTTCTTCCAAAAAATCCTGCGTTGTTTTCCCACCAGTTTTCAGGAATATGATTTATTTCAAGATTGTCTGTTTGTGGCATTTGCAGTTCCCCCAGTTATATTATTACTTTAGAGTAATTACAGAAATTGAGAATATATAAATTATCGCCGTCGGAAAACGACGACAAACACAAGATATTTAAATAAAAGAATTTTAAGGAGGTATATGAAAGAGGAATTAATGTCATTTGGGTTATCGGGAAATGAAGCTGAAGTGTTTCTTATATGCTTAAAAACAGGAGAAACTACAGCTAACAGAATAACTGAACTGGCAGAGCTTCCAAGAAGCACTGTTTATGACATTCTAACAAAGCTGAAGCAGTACGGGCTTGTGACAAGCTGTGTTATTAAAAATAAAATAAATTTTTCTGCGAATGACCCGGAAATTATGATAACTATTTTGGATGAGAAGAAAAACAAGGTAAGACAGATAATGCCCGAGATGAAGAAAATACAAAATAAAGTAGGAGCAAAACCTGTTGCAGAAGTTCATCAGGGAAAAATAGCTGTAATAAAACTTCTTGATGAGATTCTTGACAATGCAAAATCCCTAAAAGTAATAGGGAGCCAGGGAAATGCATTGGAAAAAATAGGCTACCACCCTGAGAAATTCAGGAATAAAAGGCTTGAAAATAAAATAAAAATAAAGCAGATTCTGGAGATTTCTGAAGAATCATTAAAACTTCCTCCGGACAAATTTACAGAAATCAGGTTCATGAATTCACTTAGTGACTCAAGAGAAGCCACATTTATCTTTGGAGATTGTGTTTATCATTTAATACTTCAGCATGAAATATCTGCGATAAAAATAACGTCAAACGACCATGCAAAGGCAACAGAGATTATGTTTGATGAAATGTGGAAAATTGCAAAAACAAAAAATAGTCTTAGGAAAAGTTAAGAAGAAGAAAGAAAAAAGAAGAAATGAATTATCCAGTGTAATAAGTTATTGACTTTGCTTTGTCAAAATATTCCTGAGCCAGAGTTTCATTTCCTTCGTGCTGATATATCTGGCCGAGAAGATTATAAGAATAGAAAAAATTAGGGTCGAGTTCTATGCTTCGCTGGAGTTGTGCAATTGCTGAGCTCACATCCCCTTTTTTTAGATAAAGGTTTGCAAGATTGTAATGCGGCTGCGGGTAAGTATCCGTCATTTGTATTGCAATGAGATAATGTTTTTCAGCAAGCTGATAGATTCCCTGATCGCTGTATGCATTTGCAAGATTATTGTGGACCCTTGCAGTCCCTTCCTCATATTTCAGAATGTTGTTGTAAAAATCCACAGGATTGTTCCAGTCTTTGTTTCTTGCAAGAGTTATTGATAACAAAATAATGACAATAACTACAACAAGTGAAATTGAAAGTGTTCTATATTTTTTATTTTCAAAAAGAAGCGTAAGCAGAAATGCAACCAGGAGGAAAAATCCTATTGAAGGAAAATAAAGCCAGTGCTCAAGCAGAATTGAATTTACGGGGATTATTCCGCTCATTGGAATAAATGAAATAAAAAACCAGAGAATTCCAAAAGTAATTATTTTTCCAGCTTGTGTGATTTCGCTTTTTCTCAGATATGTGTAAAGTATAAATCCGAGAGCAAGGAGGATTGCAAGTGATAAAAAAATTTGCCAGTTGAAAAAATCAATGAATATTGGGAAATTTCTTTCCATGTGAAGATTTGCCGGAAAAAATAAGAGATAATAATATGCCAGCAAAGAAGCCATAAAAGTAAGTATTCTAAAATAAAGACTTGAGCTGTAAACATTAGCTGTTGTATAAAAATTAAGGGTGTCTCCAAATTTCAGGACTGTCAGCCTCATAATGAAATAAATAATTGAGATACCGAGGAAAATAAAGGTGCAATAATAATTTTTAAGATGACTTTTCAGGTTTTTGAAGCTGAATCTTTTTTCTGTATTTATGAATTCATAGATAACAAGCAAACCAGGGAATATCACTATTGTCTCTTTTGAAAATAATGCAAATACAAAAGAAAGTGCTGACAACAGTATGTAGTGTAGTTTAGAAGATTCCCTGAATTTTATGTAAAGTATGAAAGACATAAGCGCAAAAAAAGTAATAAGTGGATCGGGTGTTCCGCTCATGTAAGTTACTGCTTCTGTATGGATTGGATGCACGACCCATAGGAGTGAAGTAAAAAAAGCAAGAATATCTTTTTTGAAGATTTTTTTTATCAGAAAGAAAATAAGAACTGCATTTGAAAGATGAATCAGAATGTTCAGAATATGGAATGGAAGAGGATTAAGACCTCCAATCTGGAATGTAAAGAGATAAGAAACTACCTGCATGGGCCTGTATAAATTATCAAGATGCCCTGAACCACCTGAACTGCTTACAGTAAATATTTTAGGGATATTTGAGAAACTTTGAAGAAAAGTATTTCTCTGCATCATAAATTCATCGTCCCATAAAAACTGGTTTTTGTAGATGTTTGAGTACGCAACAAGACCAGCAATAAGAATAACAAAGATGAAGATAGGAATCTTATTCTGCCTGATAAAAAGTGATATGCCTTTTGCTCCCTTTTCTTTTTCCATCCTGAATAGTGCAAAAATGCTTTTGGTTTATAATGTTTGTTTTTGAAGAGACATAACGAGAAAAGAACACGAGAACAGAACACAAGAAAAGAACCACACAAGATTATAAGATTATTTTTAAGACGCTCTTTAAGATTATTTTATATAAGATTATTTTTTTCTGCAAATTCTTTTATGTGCTTTTTGTAGTATTCTGATTCTTCCTCTATTTTTTTTGCAACTTTAATAAGATTTGATTTTTCCGACTCTGGAAAATTCAGCGCAGGAGAATTATTTATGCTGACAGCACATTCAGGATCTTTGTCGTGCCTTATGAGAATTATCTGTTCTTCTGTTTCTCCTGCTTTCTTTTTTTCTTTTTTGTACCAGTAAGGGTACATATTGCAAATAGACGGTCTGAGGTGATAAATTGAGCATTTTTTTTCCGAGTCAAGGAATATGCATTCGTTGTTTGACTTCACCTTGAGCCTTAGAATTCTGTTGTCGACAAACATGGAAGCCCTTAATTTTCCTTCTGAGCCTTCAAAATCTTCTCTGCAATCTTTCACCATTTCGTCTGAAAGCATTGAAAAATCTAGAAATTCATGAAATGGTTTTCCTGTTTCTTTTTTTATTTTTTCTGTATCTTTTATTCCAACTGCAACAAAGCCGTCTTTTGGAGGATTAATGCAACAGTGGACTAAAACAGGGCACTTTGAACAGTAACTTAGGTAATCCATAATTAACTGAATCTATAATTCATAGATAAATTTTTCCAATAGGATGACAATAAGGCATTAATAAGGTGTGTTAATAATGGAGCAATAAAATGGCAATAAAGTAGTAATAAGGCAGTTTATGCAAAAAACTTACCACAAAGTATTTAAATAAGTAAAGCCAGTGATTTTGTTGGTGCTGGTCATGCTTTCGTCGTCAAAAACAATAAAAAAATTCATGAATAGTTTTATTATATTTCTTATTGCTGCAGTGCTTTTGCACACTGCAAGTGCTTCAGATCTGAGTGCCAGCTACAAAGCAATAAGTGGTGATGTTGTTCAGGGAACAGGAAGCTATGCAACTTTCACGCTTACAATAGATAACAGTGCAAATGCCAAAAAAACAGTAAATATCAGAACTCTTGATTCGCTTGACTGGAATGTTGTTGTTGAACCCAGCCTCAGTAACAGAGTTGATATTAATGCAAACAGTGAAGGAAGCTTTCTTCTTAGAGTAAGTGAAGTAAAGAGAAGCGGAGTTTATGCAAAAAATTTAGGCACTTATAAACTTTCATTGATTGTTGAAAGCGGAGATGACAAAATTACAATTCCTGTTTATGTAAATGTAATATCAAGAGACAGCCTTATCACAAGGAGCTACCAGCCAGATATCATTGCAAAAGATGAACTTCTTACAACCAAAATTGACCCGAGAGAAAAACCAAATCTTAAGGTATCTTTGCAGAATATGAATTTGAGAAACATAACAAGAATTGATATAACTGTGACAAGCCAAAAGAACAGCATTTACCAAACTGGAACTACGTCCCTTGGTCCTCTTGAAAGCAAAGTAGTTGATTTCAGCCTTAACTTTAATCCTGATGAGGCACCTAAAACTGATATCTTGATGGTGAGAGTTGAAACAAAAGGCGATGATGATCAGATTTATCCAAAAGCACAGCCTGAACCAATACCTTTTGAAATTGTTGAGTATTCGACTGTAATAAGAGATACAAAAGTTGATGATTATTTTATGAAAAAAGAGACAACAATCACTGTTTACGACGACGGAAATGTCAACAAGGATGCGCAGGTGAAAGTTGAAACAGGACTTTTTGAAAGACTTTTCACAACGACAACACCAAAAGCTGATTTTGTCAGCGAAGATGGCCAGCATTTCTTTGTTTGGAATCTTGAACTTAAAGCAAGGGACAGCAGCGGGAAACTAGATACAAGAGTTCTTGTTGTCACAAACAATTACAGACCTTTGTTTGTAATTTTCCTTGCACTTGTTGCAATGGTGATATTTTATTATATTTTCAGAAGCCCCGTACTTGTCAGAAAGGACGTATCTAAAATACTAACTAAAGAAGGAGGCATTGCAGGGCTGAAAATAATAATACATCTGAAAAACAGAAGCAACAGAACTGTTGAAAATTTGAAAGTTGTTGATAGAATTCCATCAATAACAGAAGTCGAAAAAGATTTCGAAGCAGGCACATTAAAGCCGTCATCCATCACAAAAGGAAGAACTTCAATTTCAGTAAACTGGGAAATTGCATCACTTGAACCTTTTGAAGAGAGAATGATAACTTACCACATAAGATCAAAGCTAAGTGTGCTTGGCGGATTTGACTTGAAGCATGCTGTTGTCAAGTATATAAAGAAGAATGGACAGGAAGTAATTATTACTTCAAACAATATTGATTTGAGCCAGAAGATTTTTGAGTAAACAATATTGGCAGCAAAGCTGATTATTTCTTTTGTAAAAAATAAGTTTTATATAGCAACCTGATTTCTATGAGTGCAATAAAGAGGAAACAATTGAGCTTTAATATGAATTTTACAATCCCATGGTAGCTCAACGGTAACGCGGAGCTGACCTCAGCTCGCACGGAAGCCGGGGTGGTATTCCTTCGGAAACCTCCCGAACTGCACATGGATGATGGATTGTAGAATTTACAATCCCGCGGTAGCTCAACGGTAGAGCGTTCGGCTGTAGTTTTATAGCGCTGCCAGACTTTATGCATTAATGCAAAGGATGAAAGGCAGTCAGCTGATACCGAAAGGTTGGGCGTTCGAATCCCCCCCGCGGGATTTTTTCTTTTATTTTGTATGTTTATAGATAGATAAATATAGGTTTTCGCCTAGCGAAAACGTTTCAACGGAGTTGAAACATATTTTTATGAAATTTTTCTTAAAAATTTCTTCGAATTCTGCCCGCGGGATTTTTTCTTTTATTTTTCTGTATTTACAGAGATATAAACGCTAATCACAGATTAGCGGAAAATTTCAAACATTCTAAAAGGATATTTGCCGGTTCCCTTTTCGCCAGCTTCTATAATAATAAAACGCTCGCAACAGTGATGCCAAGACTTTCATTTTCTACAACGCCACAAAAAAGCAAAAGAATAAATACTTGGCTTCCCATAAGATAAGGAAGAGTATACCATAAAATGCCAGAATTAAAGAGGTAGTTTAATATAAAATAGAGGAAATTAATAGATTTCTTGCTGTAAAACCATTAAATATAGGAAGCTTTAAAAATGAATATCCACTCCACTTATTTTCGTATACCTTATCGTCGAGAACCGGGGGTCAAAAAATTACCTTTATAAATAAAGAGAGTATCATGGCAAAATGGTCGAGAAATCCTTCTATTAATCTAAAAAGGCTTAATAAAGCTTGATTAGTTATAAGAAGGTAAAATCAAGGCGGTTATGCTCATGAAGCCCTGGTAGTGTAGTCGGTCTATCATGGGGCCCTGTCGAGGCCCCGACCCGGGTTCGAAGAGAGTGATAAAAAACCTAGCGGTTTGTTATGCTTTAGAAAATCCCGGCCAGGGCGTTCATCAGCCAGAGTGTAATGCTCTGGCTTTATACTTACGCGGGCCGGTAGCTCAGCCTGGAAACCTGCTCTTCAGGAGAAATCCAGGAGAGAAAGGGTTGGGCAATAGAGCGCCTGCCTTTTAAGCAGGCGGTCGCGAGTTCGAATCTCGTCCGGCCCACCATTTTCATAAAAATACAAAGTATTGAAAAAATATCTGAGGTCAAAAACATGAGAAGGAGAAAAGGCGTTGTCAGTCTGGAAATAAAAGAACATATACTTCTTCCTAAACACAGCAAAGTCAGTGAAAAGGAAAAGAAAGAACTTCTTGAAAAATACAACATCACCATAAAAGAACTCCCAAAAATTTACAATAATGATGCAGCAATAAAAAACACGGGCTTTGAAGCCGGCGATGTCATAAAAATTGCAAGAAAGAGTCCAACAGCTGGCCAGAGCATGTATTACAGGGTGATTGTTAATGAATAATTCCAGCGTGCTTGTCAAGAGATACTTCAAAGATTATTCTTTTGTGCAGTCCAACATTGAAAGCTTCAATAATTTTATTGAAACTGAACTGCAGAAAATAATTCAAGAGAACAATGACATTGAGCCAACAATTATTCCGCATAATATTGATGAATTTAAAATCAGGTTTGACAAAATTGAAGTCACAAAACCAGAGATTACAGAAGCTGACGGTGCAAAGAGATTTGTTTATCCGATTGAAGCAAGACTGAGAAAAATAACATATTCTGCCCCTGTTTATATTGATGTAAGCGCACACATAAACGGCGTGCAGAGAGAAACATTCAGAACACAGGTAATGAATCTCCCAATAATGCTGAAATCAAAATACTGCCACCTCAATAACATGTCAAAGGAAGAACTTGTAAAGAAAGGAGAAGACCCGAATGACCCTGGTGGATATTTTATAATCAATGGAACAGAAAAAACACTTGTAATAATTGAGGACCTTGCATCAAACAAGATGATGGTTGAAAAAGCAAGCATTGGTCCGAGCAAATATGTAGGAAAAATGTTTTCTGAAAAAGGCTCATTCAAGATTCCTCACTCAATTGAGAAAATGAAGGATGGAATTTTCTATGTTACATTTACAAGAGTAAAAAGAGTGCCTTTAGTTGTTGTACTCAAAGCACTTGGCCTTCTCAAAGACGAGGAAATTATGAGATTTATCTCTCCTGAAAAAGCAAGTGACGAGATTCTTGTCAATCTTTATGAGTTCGTCAATATAAAGACAGAAGACGACGCCCTTGATTACATTGCAAAGAAAATAGGAATAACACAGGCAAGGGACATAAGGATAGAAAGAATAAGAGAAGTTGTTGACAGATATCTTCTTCCTCATCTTGGAACAGAAAGAGGAGACAGAATTTACAAGGCATACAACTTGTGCAAAATGCTCAAGAAATATATAAAAGTTTCAAACGGCGAACTTGAAACAGATGATAAGGACCATTATATGAACAAAAGATTGAAACTGAGCGGAGACCTTTTGGCTGATTTGTTCAGGGTAAATCTCAAAGTCCTTATTGCAGACATACTTTACAATTTCCAAAGAATTGTCAAGAGGGGAAAATTTCCGTCAATAAAGAGTGTGATAAGAGACAAACTTCTTACATCCAGAATTTACAGTTCAATGGCAACAGGAACATGGGTTGGCGGAAGAAAGGGAATAAGCCAGAGAATACAAAGACTGAATTTCCTTGATACTCTTTCACATTTGCAGAGAGTTGTTTCACCACTGAGCACAAGCCAGGAAAATTTCGAGGCAAGAGAACTTCATCCAACACATCTTGGAAGACTGTGCCCAATTGAAACACCAGAAGGAACAAATATTGGATTAAGGAAAAACATGGCAATGCTCATGTCAGTATCTTCAGAATCGAATGATGAAGAAGTGCTGAATTCACTCAAGCCTCTTGGCTTGAAAACTTTGAAGTGAGGAAGAAAAAATGGTAAGCGAAGTATATCTAAATGGAAGGTTTGTAGGGACAGTAGATAATCCGCATGATTTCGTAGGCCATGTAGTCGGCGAAAGAAGAAAAGGAAAAATTACAAGCAACCTCAATGTACTTTATGATGACATTTCAAATGAAGTTTATGTTGAATCCTCAAAAGGAAGAGCAAGAAGGCCTTTAATAGTCGTAAAAGATGGAAAACCTTTGATAACTGAACAGCAGATAAAGCAAGTTGAAAAAGGAGAAATGTCATGGTCAGATCTTGTAAATCAGGGTGCAATCGAATATTTGGATGCTGCTGAAGAGGAAAATGCTTATATTGCATTCTATGAAAATGAACTTACAAAAGAGCACACACACATTGAACTTGCTCCGCTCACAATGCTGGGGCTTACAACGGCACTTGTACCTTATGGAAATTTCAATCAGTCAGCAAGACTGAATGCAGGTTCAAAGAACCAGAAGCAGGCTCTTGGATTTTATGCTGCAAATTTTAATCTCAGAATGGATATGGATGTAAATATTCTTCATACTCCGCAGGTTCCAATGGTGCAGTCAATCATGCACAGCATCAGTGATTATGACAAGCATCCTTCAGGGCAGAATTTTGTTGTTGCAATCATGAGTTATGACGGTTACAACATGGAAGACGCAATTATAATGAACAAGAGCTCAATTGAAAGAGGGCTTGGAAGATCAACATATTTCAGACCTGCAATTGCAGAAGAATTAAGATATTCAGGAGGACTGACTGATAAAGTTTCAGTTCCTGACAAGGATGTAAAAGGATACAAATCTGAGAGGGATTACAGATTCCTTGAAGAGGATGGAATTGTTTATCCTGAAGCAAAAATTGGAGAAGGCGACGTGATAATAGGAAAAACTTCGCCTCCGAGATTCTTGAGCAGTTTAGATGAATATAATCTTGCATCAAACACAAGAAGAGAAAGCTCATTTGCATTAAAACATGGAGAAATGGGTGTTGTTGATTTTGTACTTCTTACTGAAAATGAAGAGGGAAACAAACTGGTTGAAGTAAGAATGAGGGACCAGAGAATTCCAGAAATAGGAGATAAATTTACATCAAGGCATGGACAAAAAGGAGTTATCGGCCTAATTGTTCCGCAGACAGACATGCCTTTTTCAGTTTCGGGAATTACACCAGACTTGCTTTTCTCACCACATGGAATTCCTTCAAGAATGACTGTGTCGCACCTTATTGAAATGGTAGGCGGCAAAGTCGGCGCACTTTCAGGAAGATTCATTGATGGAACAACTTTTGAAGCAGAGCCTGAAGAAGCATTGAGAAAGGAACTACTTTCTGCAGGATTCAGAGAAAGTGGACAGGAAACATTTTATTCTGGAATAACAGGAGAAAGACTCCATTCAAGAATTTTTGTAGGAGATATTTATTACATGAAGCTCAAACATATGGTTGCAAACAAATTGCATTCAAGAGCCAGAGGACCAATCCAGCTCCTTACAAGACAGCCAACTGAAGGAAGGGCTAAGGAAGGAGGATTGAGACTCGGAGAGATGGAGAAAGATACATTTGTTGCTCACGGAGCATCACTTCTCCTCAAAGAGAGGTTTGATTCAGACAGGACAGTTGTTCCCGTATGCGAAAACTGCGGATTGATTGTGATTCATGATGAATACAAGAAGAGAGCTTACTGCCCAGTATGCGGAGATGGTGTTGAAGTTACAAACATAGAAATAAGCTATGCATTCAAGCTTTTGCTTGATGAATTGAAATCGCTCTGCATATATCCAAAGATATCATTGAAGAATAAATATTGAACTTTGGATTATTTATATTTAATGAGGAAAAAATAACTGATAAAAAAATAATCAACTAAAATTCAAAATAAAGGTGCAAAACTATGGCAGAAAATGAGGAAATAAAACCAACAACCTCTGCAGCATCAGAGGAAATTCCACTTAGTGAAGAAGCAATTGAAGCACAGGATGAAAATATTTCACCTAAAGAAGAAGCAAAGAGGCAGGAATATATTGAAGAATTTGAAAAATATATTTTTAAAGATGTAAAAAATATCACATTTGGAATTCTTTCTCCAAAACTCATTAAAAAAATGGCTGCTGCCAAAATAGTTACACCTGAACTTTACGATAAAGAAGGATATCCTGTAGACGGCGGTCTTATGGACATAAGGCTTGGAGTAATTGATCCAGGCTTGAAATGCAAGACGTGCGGTTCAAAATTAAAAGAATGTGTAGGACACTTTGGATACATTGAACTTGCAAGACCAATAATGCATATTAAATTTATTGCTTTGATTCTCAATCTTTTGAGGTCAACATGCAGAGACTGCGGAAGAATATTGATACTGCAGAACAAGATTGGAAAATACAGCCAGCTTCTTGAAGATATTGAAAACGAGAAAGGACTTGAAGCAAGAAGAGAAAAAATAAAGGCAATAATTTCAGCAACAAAGACAACAAACAAATGCCCTCACTGCAATGTAAAGCAGCAGAAGATTGCTCTTGAAAAACCAACAACATACATTGAAGGCGACAAGAGAATCACACCTGTTGAAGTAAGGACAAGGCTTGAAAAAATACCTGACACTGATCTTGAATTATTTGGAATAAATTCTGAACATTACAGACCAGAATGGTCTGTTTTGACAGTTCTTCCAATTCCCCCGGTAACAATGAGACCAAGCATCACATTGGAAAGCGGCGAGAGAAGCGAAGATGACTTGACACACAAGCTCGGAGACATTGTCAGAATAAACCAGAGATTGTTTGAAAATATCAATGCAGGAGCTCCTGAAATTATTATTGAAGATTTGTGGGATCTGCTTCAGTATCACATTACAACATTCTTTGACAATGCTGTTGAACAGCTTCCACCGGCAAGACATAGAAGCGGGCAGCCATTGAAAACACTCACTGAGAGAATCAAAAGCAAGGAAGGAAGAATCAGGCACAATCTTGCAGGAAAGAGAACAAATTTCTCAGCAAGAACAGTAATCAGCCCTGACCCAATGATTGATTTGAATGAAGTTGGAGTTCCAATGGTTATTGCAATGAAACTTTCAGTTCCTGAAACAGTGACAGAATGGAATATTAATTATCTCAAAGAATTCATAAAGAGGGGACCCACTGAATACCCAGGCTCAAATTATATTGTAAGGCCTGATGGAAAGAAGAAGAAAATTACAGATGAAACAAAGGAGCAGCTTCTTGAGGAGATACAGCCGGGATACCTTGTTGAAAGGCATATCATGAACGGCGACATGGCTTTGTTCAACAGACAGCCAAGCCTTCACAGGATGTCAATGATGGCCCACAGAGTAAGAGTTCTTCCGAACAAAACATTGAGACTTAATCCTGCAGTCTGCCATCCATACAACGCAGACTTTGATGGAGATGAGATGAACCTGCACATCCCGCAGACAGAAGAAGCAAGAGCTGAAGCTGAAATATTAATGGAAGTTCAGAATCTGCTCATCAGCCCAAGATATGGACTGAGCGTTATGGGATGCATACAAGATGGAATCTCTGGAAATTATATTCTTACAAAGACACTTGAAATGCCGAGGCATGAAGCAGTTGACCTTTTGACATCAATTGGGATTTATGATACATCAAAACTCCCAAAGAGAGTCAAAGTTAATGGAAGAGAAATATTCAGCGTGCTTATCCCGAATGATTTTAATTTTACAGAACATTCAAGAAAATGCCCTGCAAGGAATGATTCATCAGCCAAGTGCACAGGAGAAACCTGTGTTTATATAAAAGACGGCGTCATGACACAGGGGATTATGGACAGGGGAAGTTTGGGAGAAGGCTCAGGTCTTCTGCTCAGAAACCTGCACAAGAAATATGGCGCTGACATGACACTCGCGAGCCTCGGAAAAATATTAAGGCTTGGAATAAAAGTTCTTAACAAAGTTGGATTCACTGTAAGCATTTCAGATACAGACTTACCAGAAGAAGCAAGCTCAAGAATCTCTGAGATACTTAACACTGCCGAAGAAAATGTAAAAGGATTAATTGATTCTTATTACAAAGGAGAACTTGAAGCTTTCCCAGGAAGAACAATCAGTGAAACACTTGAGATAAAGATACTTGAAATTCTCAACAAAGCAAGAAACGAATCAGGTTCAGTTGTTGCACAGTATGCAAACCAGACATCATCAACAATGGTTA
>Ga0210019_1002411_pt1 | contig 18193 bp, 13 predicted proteins | sample CryGeyCG2114_020_2_FD_183969 | JGI IMG/M metagenome (GOLD analysis project Ga0210019, IMG submission 183969) | Groundwater microbial communities from aquifer - Crystal Geyser CG11_big_fil_rev_8/21/14_0.20 (SPAdes) (version 2) | ecosystem: Environmental > Aquatic > Deep subsurface > Groundwater ...
AACCCAAACCGTCACTGCAAAATTGGGAGTATACCCAATCGTCCAGTTGTCTCGCAAATCATTGGTTGTTCCGGTCTTAACCGAAACTGTTTGATTTTTCACTACCAGATCTGAATTTGAACCAAAGGCCGAAGAGCGTGCTCCGTTATCTGCGAGGATATGGGAGATGATAAATGCCGTTCCTTCAGAGATGGCCTTTTCTGCTTTCATTGAAAGATAATTAGGTCGATCAATGGGTTCTTTAATATCCTGTACGAAGTTGTAATCTTTGTATTCATACACGGTTTTACCCGACTTGTCTTGGACTTTAAGAACATAATTAAGTTTTCGTGGGCGTCCTTGATTTGCGAATGCCGAAAATGCTTGTGCCATCTCAGTCATAGCAACCTCACCGCCACCGAGGGTGAGAGAAAGGCCATATTGTGTGGGGTCCTTGAATGATTCAATCAAAAATGCCGATGAGGATGCAATAAAATCTTCAACACCATTGAATGCCAGCATTTTGACTGCGGGAATATTGTAAGAATTGGCGAGTGCGTATCTCAGCTGAACCGGTCCGTGAAACGAATTGTCATAGTTTTTTGGACAATATGCTTTTGGCTGTCCGGGATTTGAAAAACAAGTAGGCACATCAAGAAACATAGTTGATGCGGTGACTATTCCACGATCGATTCCGACGGCATAATTGATCGGCTTGATTGAAGATCCCGGCTGACGAGTCCCCGAGGTTGTTACATTAAAAGCTCCTGATCCACCATCAAAATAATTTACCGATCCAACCATGGCAAGAATTTCGCCGGTTGGCGGACGAGTCACCAGAACTGCTCCATTGGTAACTTTGAATCGTGCAAGGTCTTCTATTTCCTCTTGAACGATTCTTTCTGCCTCTTCTTGAGTAGCAAGATCGAGAGTGGTCGTCACCTTGAGTCCCCCTTCTTCAAGTTGTTTGAGACCATACTCTTGCTCCAAGAGTTTTTTAACCTCAAATACAAAGTGCGGAGCCTTGATCATTGTTTTTGGGGGAAGTACTACAACCGGTTTTTTAAGTGCTGCATCAATCTGTTGTTGAGTGATGTACCCTTGTTCAAACATATTTCTTAAGACATGATCCCGCCTTACTTTTGCACGATCGGGATTGGTGTGTGGCGAGTAGGTGGTTGGTGCTTGGGGAAGTCCCGCAAGCATCGCTGCTTCATGAAGTTCAAGTTCATCAGGGGTTTTTTCAAAGTATGTTTTTGCTGCCTGACCAATGCCATAAGACGATCCTCCATAGGGAACTTGGTTTAAGTACATCTCCAAAATTTCATCTTTTGAAAAAATTTGCTCTACCGATAATGCTAAAATGACTTCCTTTAATTTACGTTGAATGGTTCGTTCAGGAGTAAGTAACGCACTTTTCACCAGTTGTTGGGTAATAGTTGAACCTCCCTGAAGACTACTATTTTGCACATTTTCTTTTACTGCTCTCAAAATCCCCGATACAAGCGAGATACCACCATGTTTGTAAAAATCCTTGTCTTCAACAGCAATCGTTGCATGAATAAGATAGTCCGGAAGGGTGCTTAATTTGACTGGCGTTCGATTTTCTTCTCGATACACTTCGTATAAAAGTTTTCCATTCCGATCATAAATCTGACTTGAAATCGGCACCGCTTTGTAATCTTTGAGCGAATAGGGAGAGGGAAGTCCTGCAAAAATGAAAAAATAGAGAAACACTGTTCCTGAAAGAATAAGGATAAGCCCAATCACGGTGAGTAGGGATAATATCCAGAGTTTTTTTTTGAGTGTTTTTGAGTGCAACAGCTGTTTTATTTGTTTCATTGTAATGATAAGTATACTTTGCAAAAAATTATCTCTTCAATCTCGGGAAAAGTGGTTCAATCTTCTCAATCGTTCCCGATGTCACCTTCATAACCCGTTCAGATGTATTGGGAAGAAATGGTGCAAGATTGAATCCAAGGTTGTGAATTTTTTTGAGCCAGGATTCAAGATGATTCTTACGGTTCTTGGCTTCGAGGCTCCATGGTTTTGTATCATTTATTTCTTTATTTATTACTTTAATTTCATTCCACAATTGTTCCAAGGCTTCATTGAATCCAAATCGTTCTATCGTTGAGACGATTTCTTTATCAGGAGCTTCACTCTGAATTGTCATTTCCAGCTCATCTTTTGCCGCCATGGTCGTCACTCTTGACACCAAATTTCCCAGCTCATTTGCAAGATCCGCATCATAGAGTTGTTCCATGCGATTATAGGAAAAATCTCCGTCGTCCAGTCCCGGTATTTCTCGGAGAAGGTAATATCGGGTCGCATCAATGCCATACTTTTCCACGAGTTCTACGGGATTTACGATATTGCCGGTTGACTTGCTGATTTTCTGTCCATTCATGCTGATAAAGCCATGAATAAAGATCTGCTTTGATGGCGGGAGAGCTGCTGACATAAGCATCGCTTGCCACATAGCAGACTGCTGTCTCAGATTGTCTTTTCCCGCAACTTGGACGCCCGGCCAATTATTCTCAAAATTTTCTTGGTCGTTTGGCCAACCGAGTGTTGAAATATAATTAATCAATGCATCAAACCAGACATACATCACATGCTCTTCGTCACCGGGAACCGGTATTCCCCACGGCATCTTACTCTTAATTCGGGAGATGCTAAAATCTTCAAGGCCAGCTGTCACAAAATTACGAATTTCTTCAAGTCGATGCGCGGGCATGACAAAATCAGGGTGATCGTCGTATAACTTAAGAAGTTGAGTCTGATATTTAGAGAATCTAAAAAAATAGTTTTCCTCTTCGATGATATCAACTTCACGATTGGGGTGAAGCGGGCATTTACCATCTACAAGCTCGGAGTCAGTTTTTCCCAGTTCGCATCCGACACAATATTTAATCTTATATGTATCTTTATATATATCACCATTTTTTGCACATCGTGTCCAAAATTCTTGTGCTGCTTTTTTGTGATTAGGATTTGTTGTTCGAATAAAGTTTGTATAGCTGAGATTGAGAAGCTCTTTCAGATGTTTAAATTTCTCTGCGTACTCATCAACATACGTTTGAGGATCTTTTTTTTGTTCTACCGCTTTTTCGTAAATTTTTGCGCCATGTTCATCGGTTCCGGTATTAAACACAACTTCATGTCCAGAGAGTTTCTGAGCTCGCGCCCACGCGTCTGCTTGAATAATTTCAAGGGCAAACCCAATGTGCGGATCTGAATTTACATATGGAGTCGTGGTGGTAATATATTTATTTGTCATGATTTGTTGGGAAAAAGCTTTGCCAAAACTATTATAAACGATAGAAGCAGCAAAGTATTTAAAAGTTCAAATCCGAGAATATAGTTCATGGTAAGTGCTATGAGAACAAAGGACGTAACCATAATTTGGCGTTTTTTTGAGAAGAAATATGTGGATACAATATATGAAATCAGCGTCATGATGATGATAAAGGTAAGAACAATACCAATATGTGTTGGTGGAATAAATAATACTATTACAATGCAACTGATCGCCAAAAAAAGGAGAAGAATAAGTTTAGTGGATGTAATTTGATGTTTGATGCGTCTTTCTGACTTCATAATTCAAGGTTGCAACTTCATTCAGTATCAATTATAATTCTTCACATTGCTTTAAATGTAAGTAATTTATTTACAGATAGCAGGTTTTTTATTCGATATAATCACAAACATACTATGGCTACAACCGCAAAGCTTCCCGAAAGCAAACAAGAGATAATCAATGCATTCGCTCAAAAAGCAGGTGACACCGGATCCCCAGAGGTACAAGTTGCGCTTCTTTCATTCAAAATTACTGGCTTATCGAGTCATCTTGAAGGAAACAAAAAAGACAATCATTCAAGACGGGGACTTCTCAAAGTGATCGCAAAACGAAGAAGAATTCTCAATTACCTTCAAAAACTTGACGAAAAACGGTACAAGGTGCTTATTAAAAAAGTAGGGCTTAAGAAATAATTATTATTTTGAAAGAATTTTCAAATAAAAGGTGTGTAGCGTATAACGTTAATTGAATAACACCACGGTTGTTCACTTGACGATACGCGTTACACAAATTTATTACTACCAAATAGGTTAGTAACGTTTGCAATACGCATCTTCAGGAACTCTTTCTCATCCATATATTGTTATGAAACAATACGAAAAAACCATCGATGTCGATGGTCACACACTCAAACTTCAGTTTGGGACTATGGCGAAAGCCGCGACATCATCTGTATTCGCCTCAATGGGCGATACATGCGTTCTTGTTGCAATTACTATTGGAAAGGAAAACAAGAACCTGGACTATTTTCCTCTTCAGGTGGAATATATCGAACGCCTCTATGCAGGTGGTATTATCAAAGGATCTCGTTGGGTAAAGCGTGAAGGTCGACCGACCGATGATGCTATTTTGAAAGGTCGCATCATAGATCGTTCAATTCGTCCGCTATTTCCAAAAACATATCGACGTGAACTCCAAGTGGTGATCACCCTCATGTCGCTTGACAAAGAACATGCTCCAGAAATTGTTGCGCTGAATGCGGTATCTGCTGCACTTCATGCAAGTCCCGCTCCGTGGAATGGTCCGGTTGCGGCCACACGCATTGGGTGCATTAAGGCAAACGGAGACGGTGCTCAATCATTTGTTGTAAATCCTACTCAACAGGAAGAAAAATATTCAATACTTGATCTTTTTGTCACATCAAATAAGCATAATAAAGTAATGATGCTTGAAACGGCTTCAGAAGAAGTGTCTAATGAGACCATTCAAGATGGTATTAAACTGGCGAAACAAGAGAACATGAAGCTGATCGAAATGATGGAGCAGGTTCGACAAGAGATCGGACAAGTAAAAGAAGTCGTATCTGAGAGTGTTGTCGATGAAAAATTGAAAAAGATTTTGACAACCACCTTTCAAGATGATCTGCAAGGAGTAATTGATTACAAACTTGAAAAAGAGTTTGATGACGGTTCATATGTCGCAAAAATTGTTGAAAAAGTTGTGAAAGTCACGGGAGAAGAATTTGAGGAGAAGGCAATTGCTGATGCTATTGACTATCTGACCAAAAAACTGATCTGCAGCAACACCATCGAGACCAAGAAGCGCATCGATGGTCGTGGAATCGATGAAATTAGGAAACTCAGCGCTGAGATTGGTATTTTGCCACGAACTCATGGCACCGGGATGTTTACCCGTGGTGATACGCAGGTACTATCAGTTGCTACGCTTGGTGCGCCTGGTCTTGAACAATTAATCGAAGGTGCCAATGGACAAGAAGAGAAGAGATACATTCACCACTACAATTTTCCATTGTATTCAGTCGGTGAGACCGGTCGCATTGGATTTACTTCACGACGTGAGATTGGACATGGAGCCCTTGCTGAAAAAGCAATCGTTCCGGTTCTTCCATCACAAAAGGAATTTCCCTATGTCATTCGCATTGTGTCTGAAGTTTTGACTTCAAATGGCTCAACTTCAATGGCATCAACGTGTGGTTCATCTTTGGCACTCATGGATGCTGGTGTACCAATTAAGCGACCTGTAGCAGGAATTGCAATGGGAATGATGTCAGAGTCAGATGACAACTATGTCATTTTGACTGATATTATGGGAATTGAAGATTTCTCTGGTGAGATGGATTTCAAAGTAACCGGAACAACCGAAGGAGTCACTGCGGTACAACTTGATGTTAAAAACAATGGTCTTACTGATGAGATGGTCGAAGAGATCATGACACGAGCGCAAGCTGCGAGGCTTAAAATTATTGACGTGATGGACAATGCCATATCACAACCAAAGGCGGAAATTTCTCAGTATGCCCCAAGCATCGAAGAAATTCAGCTGAAAAAAGAATTAATTGGCACCGTGATCGGTCCGGGCGGAAAGATGATCAGAAGCATCATTGAAAATACCGGCACTGAAATAAATGTCAATGATGAAGGACTCGTGACTGTCGCCGGTGTTGATCGCACGAAAGTCGCGGAAGCCATAGAGTTCATCAAAAACTTAGTTCGCGAAATTGAGCCTGGTGAAGAATTTGAAGGAACCGTAACACGAATCATGGCATTTGGTGCATTTGTCGAAGTTCTTCCGGGAAAAGAAGGATTGGTTCATGTTTCAAAGATGAGCTCAGGCTTTGTCAAAGACCCTGCTGACATCGTATCAGTGGGAGACAAAGTAAAAGTCAAAGTCAATGAAATCGACAGTCAAGGAAGAATCAATCTTCAGATGACTGCAATGCCTGATGGTACCCCAATCGTGATTCAAGAGCAGCCACAAGGATCAGATGGACGTCGTCAAGGGGGAGGAAGCTATGATCGAGGAGATCGAAATAGTAGACCACAACGAAGAGACAATCGTCGACGGTTCTAAGCGAAGAGGTCATTCCCGCGCCCGCCTGCAACGCTATGCGTAGTATTGCGGGCAGGAAAACGGGGATCGGAATCGGGGATGACAAGCAGATACCTCGTAGCCTGCTGTGAGGAGCTTCATTCGTTCCCAGAGATAGACCTATCCTCTATCTTGGTTGTCCCAAGCACGCCATCTGGTGGCTGCTAGGGTAGGGAAATTTTTGAAAACCAAAAAATGTTTGACAGATAATTATACGTATGATAGTATGATTTTATTATGAATTATCAAATGCCACAAACAACTACCGCGACTGATTTACAAAGAAACTATAAACGGGTGATGAGTAGATTAAAAAAGACCAAGGAGCCAATAGTTATTTTGTCGAATAACGTACCAAGTGGTGTCATAATAGATTATAAAATTTTTCTCGAAAGGGAAAAAAGGTTCAACTTATATCTGAAACACGGCGCAAGTGGGCTTAAAAAATACGAAGGTTTGTGGACTAAAAAGGAAGCCGATCAATTCAACCGCAAAATCAACGAGATGTTCGATACTATTGATGATGAAGTATGGGATCAGACATAGTTCTACTTGATACAAACTCCTACAGTGCCTTTATTTCAGGAAATAAAGTTGTTTCTCAGTTGGTTCTCAAAGCCAATAGTATCTGTATGTCATCCATAGTTCTGGGTGAATTATATGCGGGATTTATCAGAGGAAATAAGTCGGTACAAAACATTCGTATCGTGCAGAATTTTCAAAAGGAGAAGGAAGTTTCACATGTGGGAACAACGTATCAGACATCTCAGATATATGGTAGTTTAGTAGCTGCACTAGCAAAAAAAGGCAGACCGATCCCTACAAATGATGTCTGGATCGCTGCTCAAAGTATTGAGAACAATGCACAGCTCATTTCTTCTGATAGTCATTTTAAAGAAATAGTGGCAATAAAAGGAACGGGTCTGAACTGGAAATCTTTTTGAGTTTAATACTCCTCTCATAATAGTTGATAGTCTATCGATTATTTTATATGCTAAGGACATGAATAAATACGTAAAGAAAAGGGGCAAAAGTAACAAATCTTATGATTAAAGACACCTTGCAAAATTACATCCAATCAATTTCTTTGAAATATTCATACGATGAGACAAGTGAGATGGGATATAGAACAGACTTCGAAATTCTACTGAAAGGTATTTTTGAATCAATCAAAGTTTCCCGTTTTGATCATGATGCCAGAGCAAAACAAGGGAATAAGCCTGACTTTGTTGTGGTTAAAAATGATATCCCCATTCTTTATATAGAAACAAAGGACATTGGCATATCACTAGACAAGATTGAAAAATCAGAACAAATGGCTCGATACTTTGGTTATGCCAATCTAGTGCTGACTGATTATGTCGAATTTCGCTTCTATCGCAACGGTTTACCCTATGGTGAACCAATAAAGATTGCAGAATACAATAAAAATAGTCGAACAATTGCCCCATTTCCAAGTAACTTTGAGTATCTTGCCAAAACCCTTGTTGATTTTACTCAATCACACAAAGAACCAATCCGATCGGGAAAACATCTTGCCAAAATAATGGGAGGAAAAGCACAGAGAATTAGAGATAATATAAAAGAAATTTTGGTATCAGAATCAGGCAAGGGCTCTGAGCTTATCAACGTGTACGAAACGATTAAAAGACTAATTGTTCAAGATCTCACAATAGATTCTTTCGCCGATATGTACGCGCAAACTCTCGTTTATGGTCTTTTTGTTGCCCGTTTTTATGATGATTCGTTAGATACATTTAACCGCCAAGAAGCTCGCGATCTTATTCCGGCTTCTAATCCATTCTTAGGTCATTTTTTCGATCACATTGCTGGTCGTAATTTTGAAAAAAGGCTTTCCTACATCGTCGATGAATTATGTGATGTCTTTACCCATGCGGATGTGGCAAAACTAATGGAACAGCATTTTAAGGTAAGTTCTAAAAAAGGCACAGAAAGAGGACAGGATCAAGTGATCCATTTTTATGAGGACTTTTTGAAAGAATATGATGATGAACTTCGTAAGAAGATGGGGGCTTACTACACACCATTGCCTGTAGTTCAGTTTATTGTTCGCTCGGTGGATCAATTGCTAGAAAAAGAGTTTGGGCTTGCTGGCGGACTGGCAAACACCTCAAAAACAAAGGATGGACTGCACAAAGTACAAGTTCTTGATCCTGCCGTTGGAACAGGTACATTTATCAGTGATGTTATCGGAAAGATTTATAAACGCATAAAAAATGCTGGACAAAAGGGTCGTTGGCCATCATATGTCCACCATGACTTACTTCCGCGAATATTCGGATTTGAACTGATGATGGCGCCCTATACAATCGCTCATTTGAAGCTGAGCATGGCCTTGAAAGAAACAGGCTTTTTGTATTTCAATGAAACCCGCACCGGCAAAGCACGGCTTGGTATCTATTTGACTAACTCACTTGAAGAAGTTAATAAACAACCTGAGCTTTTAGCATTCGACTTTGGTGCAAGTATTGCAGAGGAAGCTAAACAAGCGTCGAAGATTAAAAACGAAAAGCCAATAATGGTTGTTGTTGGAAATCCTCCATATAGTGTGAGCTCATCAAACAAAGGTGAGTGGATTCAAAATCAAATAAAAGTCTACAAGCAAGGTCTGAATGAAAGAAAGATTAATCTTGACGATGACTATATAAAGTTCATACGTTTTGCTGAACATTTTATCGAGAAAAATGGAAGTGGAATTGTTGTTATGATAACAAATAACTCTTTTATTGATGGCATTACCCATAGGCAAATGAGAAAGCATTTATTGGAAACCTTTGATGACATTTATATCTTGGATCTTCATGGAAATTCTAAAAAGAAAGAAACAGCACCAGACGGAGGGAAAGATGAGAATGTTTTTGATATTCAGCAAGGAGTATCCATAAATATATTTATACGCAAAAACACAGTCAAAGAAGAATTGGGCACCGTTTATCATACGGAATTGTACGGCAAAAGAGAGTTAAAATTTGACGAATTAAATACAAATAACATGAAAAGTTTCAGATGGCAAAAGCTGAACTATTCAAAGCCATATTACTTTTTTATACCAAGAGATAATAAATCTGAAGCCCAGTATTCTTTGGGATTTAAGATTGACGAGTTAATGATCGATTACAATTCGGGAATACAAACTAAAAACGATTCGTTATCAATTAAGTTTGACGAGAAAGAGTTGTGTAATGTGTTGGACGACTTTTTGTTGAAACCTATTAATGAACTCAAGGCGAAATACAGTCTCAAGGACACTTCTGGTTGGACTGTAAAAAAAGCTAAAAAAAGTCTGGAAAAGGATTACGAAAAAGCAACAATATTATATCGACCTTTCGACTTCCGAAAAAGCATTCTACAAAAACAATCAGGGGGATTTATAGGTAGGTCGCGTTACAAAACAGCAAAACATTTATTGCAAGAAAATTTAGGATTGGTCACTGTACGACAACAAAGCACTTTTGACTTTCAGCATGTATTAGCAACAAGGTTCATGATAGAAAGTGGTGCCATTTCTTTGCAAACTAAGGAATGGGGATATGTTTTCCCACTTTATCTCTATGGTGAAGATGGCAAAAAAACCTCAAATCTCAATCCTGATATAGTTAGTGAAATCGAAGAAGCTGTAGACAAAACAACTCCAGAAGATATTTTTGACTATATTTATGCAGTGTTGCACTCACCAAGCTATAGAGAAAAATATAAGGAATTCCTAAAAATAGACTTTCCCAGAATACCGTACCCATCAGATAAAAAAACGTTTCAAAAATTAGTCAGTCTTGGAAAAGAGCTTCGATTGCTTCACTTACTTGAATCTCCTAAAGTAAACACCTTTATCACGACTTATCCTGAGTCAGGCTCTGACACAGTAGAACGGTTAGAGTTTAAGGATGGGAATGTTTATATAAATGAGACACAGTATTTTGGCAATGTTCCAAAATTGGCGTGGGAGTTTTGGATTGGTGGTTATCAACCAGCACAGAAATGGCTCAAAGATCGTAAGGGACGAATTCTCACAAATCAAGACATAGAGCATTATCAAAAAATTATCGTCACACTATACGAAACGGATGTTGTGATGAAAAAGATTGATGGGATAGATTGATCATAGATTTTAGAGCATATTTACATACAAAGCTCTGCGTGATAAGATGAAATTATCCTCATATAATAGGTTTTGGAAATACGTCTTAAAAACCTTAAATGTTGTATGTTATTTGTTTCTGTAAACAGTAATGGGTAGACGAAAAAAAAAGTGGTATTCGAAATTTTCTGTAAACAATAAAACATTTTTTAATATTCTTGGATTTTTTCTGATTATAATCGGAATCATTATTCTTGCCTCATTTTCACAATTACTTGCATCCTCAGGTAGGAGTCAGATTCTGAAGCAAGTAAACGATCAAATGCTTCAATTGTTTGGCGGTTTGGCAATATTTATTCCGTTTATTATATTTCTTATTTCTGGACATTTTTTTAACACCAAAAAACTCAAGTTTGTGCGATTCAATGTCACAATCGGATCACTCATTCTCCTCATTGCACTTCTTGGGTTATTTCGATCAGGTGCTGTTGGTAAATCAATTTATGACAATTTATCATTAGATTTTACCCCACTTGGTGCGCTTTCCATATTACTCGTATCATTTATCATTGGATTCATTCTCTTTCTTGATACCTCAATTGATGTAATGGTTGTAACGTTTCAAAAATTTACGTCACCGATTGTGAAACTTATGAAAGTTGCTATGAGTAATAAAGGTAAGCCAAAGGATGCTCGTAAACGACTAGACAAATCAAGTGATGTCTTTATTCGTGATCATACCATTCTCAACAAACCACAACCTGCAGCCTCTCAACCGCAGACACCTGCCAAAGCAATTGCTGCAAAAGCAATGCTTGAGGGCAATTTATCAATCAAACCAATAAAGCAAAGCAACTCTTCCACTTGGGTATACCCGCCAAATACTCTATTGAATGATGTGAAACAAGGAGACGCAGATCGCGGAGACGTGAAAAGAAATGCGCATATCATCGAAAAAACGCTCGACAGTTTTGGCATTCGTACACATGTGGCTGAGGTTAATTTCGGTCCAACAGTCACGCAATATGCTATCGAGATCACGATGGGTACCAAGCTTTCAAAAATTACAACGCTTTCAAATGATCTTGCCCTTGCCCTTGCCGCGCCCACAGGACTCGTCCGTATTGAAGCCCCCATTCCCGGAAGATCCCTTGTGGGCATTGAAATTCCAAATATCAAGCCACAGCTCGTCACCCTCAGACAGCTTATGACCTCGGGTCCCCTTTCTCAAAAGGGTGGCGATCCATTGATTGTACCGCTCGGTCTTGATGTATCGGGAGAACAGCGTTCAGCAAGTTTGGCGGGGATGCCTCATGTGTTGATTGCCGGAACCACCGGTTCGGGAAAATCTGTCATGTTAAATGCGTGGATTACGACGCTTATGATGCGCACGCGACCGGACGAGCTTCGCATGATTCTTGTAGATCCAAAGCAAGTTGAGATGGTGCAGTACAATGGCTCACCTCATCTACTCACTGATGTCATTACCGATCCAGGTAAAGTAGTTTCGGCGCTACGATGGTCTGTAGGGGAGATGGAGGCACGATACAAGGAGCTTGCTCAAGCAGGAGTACGAAATTTGGAGGGCTTTAATAAACTTGAGGGAATTGAGAGAAAACCATATATTATTTTTGTGATTGATGAGCTTGCAGACCTTATGATGTATGCGGCAAATGACGTGGAAGATCTCATCACGCGCATTGCTCAGAAAGCACGTGCTGTTGGGATTCACCTCATTCTCACTACTCAACGACCATCAGTGGATGTCATCACGGGTCTTATGAAAGCAAATATTCCAACACGAATTGCATTTAATGTCTCGTCCATGATTGATTCCCGAGTCATTATCGATATGCCGGGAGCTGAGAAGCTTTTGGGTCGTGGTGATATGTTTTATCTTCCGCCGGATCAAGCGAAGCCTCGCCGTATTCAGGGACCGTATTTGACCGAGCAGGAAGTGGGAGATGTGGTCAAATTCCTCAAATCTCAAGTGCCAATTGTCCAGTACACTGAAGAAATTACCGAACAAGAAAAGCCACGATTGGGCGGTATGCCTGGTGCATCAGGAGGGGGTTCTAGCAGTCAAGATGAGCTATTTGCTCAAGCTGTTGAACTTATCTCACAAGCCGATAAAGCATCGGCATCAATGTTTCAAAGAAAACTTCGTGTCGGATATGCGCGCGCGGCCCGTATTCTTGATGAACTGCACGCGGCAGGGTATGTAGGACCCGCTCAAGGATCAAAGCCTCGTGAGATCATTACTGAGCGGTTTCAGCAAGTGGAACAGCAATGAAAGTGAGAGCTTAAAAATCTGCTTATTTAATCAAAGGAATTTCTCGAAGCTCTGCTTCTGGGTAGCTCGTATGTCATTCCCGTGAAAACGGGAATCCAGACTGGATCCCCGATCGGGGTCGGGGATGACAAGCAGGACACCTTGCAACTCTGCTGCGGGGTAGTTGATTAAGGATTTATCGCAGGTACTTTTCAATATTCCTTTGGTGCTCTTCATACGTTTTTGAAAAGTGAGTTGTTCCATTTGGTTCAGAAACATAAAATATATACGGTGTTTCTGCATCTGCGTTTACTACCGCCTGAATCGACGAGATACCCGGGTTGCTGATTGGTGTAGGAGGTAAGCCTGCATTTTTATATGTATTGTACTTTGAGGTGTTTTCAAGATCATCAAACGTTATTGAGCTTTTCCACCACCGATTTTCATTTGTCTGATATCCGAGGGCGTACTGAATGGTTGCATCAACTTGCAGTGGATAGTCTTCACGATACCTTCTTAAAAGTACACTTGCAACTTGTGTTCGATCTTGATCAAACTTTGCCTCGCGCTCGACGATTGATGCAAGAATGAGTACCTCTTCATCGGTCAGACCATTTCCACGTGCTTGTGTGCGCATTTCCTCGGTATATTTGGATTCAAACGTTGATCGCATTAATGCAATGATTTGTTCTGGTTCAGGATTTTTTGGGACAAGATAGGTGTCTGGAAAGAGATACCCTTCTTGGGCAAGTGAGTTAAATTCTGTTTCAGAAATGTTAAATGTCTTCGACATAATCTCAGCAATTTCTTCCTTCCTCAATCCCTCAGGAACCGTGACCCAGATGTCAATTGTTCCATGAGTGAATTCATCCGCAATTTCATATGCATTCATAGAAGGAGACAGCCGAAAGTCGCCTGCCTGGATCTCACGTTCAATACCGAGCTGTTTTACCACCAGATAAAATACTATGCGATTGCGGATAAGACCCGCTTTTGCAAGATTATTGATAATTGAATCGAGATTTTCTCCCGGATCTACCACAAAAATAAGCGACTTTTCAGATTTACTGTTGACAGCCAAAGTTCCTTCTCGATAAAACAAATAACCACCAATTGCAACAATGAGAAAAATAATAATAAGGATGAGGAATTTTTTCATAGGTGACTATTGAATAATAAATATGGGAAACGATTTTACAGTGTCAATTGCCTCTGAGAGACGTTGTTCACTTGACGAATGGAATGTCATTAATGGTCGTTTATCTGACATATAATCGCTTCGCTTCGCTAAAAACTCAATTCCTGCTTTTTGATCTTTTGGTGCGCCCAAAATTTTTGCAACTGCATTCAAATGGTAGTTGTTTATACGAATGATTGTACCAGATTTGTCCGCGAAGATTTTTTTTTGATGCTCGGCGGTCTTTAACGATTTCCATGTGACATTTGGATCTCCGTATTGAGCTTCGATAATTTTTCTAAATGTCTCAAGTGCTTTGCCACTTTCAAGGAGTGTCTGAGCTTCTTTTGTACCATCTTTCTTGATTCTTTGCGTTTTATAACAGAGGTCTAGAAGGATTCCCGCAAGGCGGATCGAACGTTTTTCAAGCTCAAGTGGTCGAGATGCATCTTGCCCAAGCACTTTCAAAACATCAATTGCTTCAAGCGTGGGACCAACCCCATTACCGGCAGGTTCCTGTGTATGATTTATATCAACAAAAACTTTTATGCCAAATCTCTCAGCCAATTCTTCAAACTTACGCTTGACGATGAGTGCATCTTTTTCGGATTTTATTTTCATGGACGCTCCGACGGGAAGATCAATAACCAGATGGTTTGTCGAGGTTGCAACTTTTTTTGCCATGATCGACACAATAAACTTGTCATATGACTCAAAAGAGAGCGGTTCCTCTATTCGAATGATCACGTCATCTGCAGGAGCTATTCCCAAATGTCCTCCCCAGATAATACATCCCCCAACATCACGAACGATCTTTGTAACCTGCTCAGGTGAGAAATTAACGTTTGCAAGAACTTCCATCACATCAGCTGTTCCTGCGGGAGAAGTAATAGCGCGCGAAGATGTTTTTGGAATCGTAAATCCGGCCGCAACAATAATGGGAACGATGATCATCGTGGCGCGTGTTCCTGCGATCCCACCGATAGAATGCTTGTCTGCCACAATCCCGGGAAAATCGAGCTTTTCTCCTGTCTCAACCATTGCTTTCGTGAGGTGATAGAGCTCCAATGGACTAAATCCTTCACTAAATCCCGCTGCCGCAAAGTAGGTTGTCAAAATATCTCCGAGTCTTTCAGATGCGATCTGGTCCATGACCGCATAAATCTCACGATACGAAAGCGTACGACCTTTTAGTTTTTTTTGAATCGCACCAAGCGCGACTAAATGTTGTTGTTTATTATTCATAATTATTCGCTTCCATATTCAACACCTTTATAAACCTCAACTATTTTTTTCTGATAATCCCGTACCTTAAAAAACATTTTTGACAAAATATACATCTCTTTTATTCCAAAGAGCCAACTGAGAAATAAGAAAATCACAGAATAAAATGTAAATCCTATGGTCAAAAGCATGAAAACATTAAGCGTTCGAGTGGTGTCAAGGATCAATCCGTCAAGAAGTCTCATAAGAAAATACGTCAAAATGGTGGTATTAAATACTGCAATACTTATTTTAGTAGCACTCTTCGTAAGTGCCAAAATATTAAATCCACCAAGCTTCCGGTAAAGGAGGAGAATAAGAACCAGAGATCGTAAACTCATCGTAATGGAAAATGAAAGGGCAAGTGACCATACCGGAAGCTTAAAGACCAAGGTAAACAGAATACTCAACGTGGCACTAAATATAATTGAGACCGCACTCACATAAAATGGCGTTTTAGTATCAAATATTGAATAGAAACAACGAGTTAAGAAATAATATATCGCGTGAAGTGGGAGCGAAATTGCAAAATATGAAAGAGTTACTGCCGTCAACACCGTCGCATTCCAGTCAAATTTGTCTGCCCCGAAAAATAATCGCACCATAGGAGTACGAGTAATAATCAAAAAGGCAGCAGCAGGAATAGTAAAGTAAAAGATGTTCAGAATAGATGTAACAATAATATCTTTAAATTCTCGATACTTCTTTTCTTGATACATGTCTGATAGATACGGAAGGGATGCTTGACCAAATGCCATTCCCACAACAGAAACAGGAAGAAGTTGTAGTCGTTGTGCAAGGTAAAAAACTGTATATGATCCTGGACCAAGAAGAGTTGCAAGGGTCAAATCAACGGTAGCATCAATCTGTGCAACAATTATAGTCAGGATTCGAGGCGCTGCAGTACGGAAAAAACGCATTGATTCTTTAAAATGCTTGAGCACTGGTTTATAGTTAAACTCTGCAATATAAAAGACGGGAAGTTGGATGGCAAAAAATACAAATGCTCCGGCAACAACGCCAAGAATTGGGGCAAGGAGGTTTAATGTCTCAGAAAACAATGTTATACAAACGATGATAGCAATGTTGTAAAGAATAGGTGCGAGAGCGGGGATTAAGAATGATTTTTTAGCTTGACTTATGGCAGTCAGGAAATTTCCCAAAACAAGGAAGGGAAGCTGTCCAAGGAGGAGAATGCGCGAATAGACAATCAATTGTTGTACTTGGGATTTGTCAAATCCAGGAGCAATAAGTGGGATCAATAGTGGCATGAGGAAAACTAGTATTACAATAAATGCCATGAGTAATATACTTACTGTATTGATGATCGAAGAAATGATACCACTCTGTTCCCCTTTGCGTTTTTGGTATTCAATAAAAAATGGTATAAATGTGGTGCTGAGTGCGCCATTAATGAGAATCTCAAAAACCAAATCAGGAATACGAAAAGCTGCATAAAAAATATCAAGTTCTTCTGGACTGAAATACCCTCCCAAAATTCTATATCGCAAGAACCCAGCTATTCGTGAAAGTAACATCATTCCCGCAAGAATCATGGTGGATGACAGAATGCTTGTTTGTTGTTTAAAAATAAAACCTTTTGTACGGGAAAGAAGTTTGTTCATATTGATCTATTATCACAATCTATTTTGCAAATACCAGATTTTATTATAGTTCATTCATTTAGGCAAAAACAGTTGACTTTTCACCTCCTTCCTCTTGACTTCCAGTTTTATATGGCGCATAATGGTTAGATATGGTGTTTTATGGTGAGTACTCAGTTTCGATCACTGCGGGGGGAAGAATTGCGCTTCCCAAGAAAGTTCGTGAACTTTTGACAAATAATTTATTTGTAGTAACCAAAGGGTTTGGATCATGTTTAGCAGGATATGACAAGCGTGATTGGGAAGAGCGAGCAGATACGTTGCTCGATGTTTCGCTATTGGACATGGACCAAATCGGAAAACGGCGATCTCTTTTTTCATCGACCGTGTACATCGAACTTGATGATCAAGGTCGAGCAGTTTTGCCAAATGGACTTTTACAATTTGCAGATTTAGATACAAAAGCAGTCATTGTGGGCGTTGGAGATCACTTTGAAATTTGGAATACAAAAAGATGGAGCGATTATATGAGCACCCTTGAAACAATATGAAAAATAAACACACACCCGTATTTTTGACTGAAGCAATTGATGCCCTAGAAATCCAAAAAAATGGAATATACATCGACGCAACCTATGGAGAAGGAGGACACTCACAAGAAATAATTGCTCGTGGAGGTCGACTTTTGGCAATTGACGCAGATGCTCGTCAAGTAAAGAAAAGTATTGATTCCATTCACGTCGTCCATGGCAACTTTGCTGATATCGAGCAGATTGCAGAGTCACAGTCATTTCCCCCGGTTTCCGGCGTATTGTTTGATTTCGGATTGTCTATGGGACAAATGCGCGAAGAGGGAAAGGGATTTTCATTTGAAAAGAGAGATGACCCACTCGATATGCGCCTGAAAGAATCCGGCATGACGGTTTCGGAATATTTACAACATACCGATCCTGAAATGCTCAAATATGAACTTATGAAATACTCAGAAGATATTTATTCACCAAAAATAGCTCAAAAAATTACGAAAATGAGGTCGTCGCAACCAATTGAGAAGGTTCAAGACCTGATTTCTATTATTGATTCTGTCATAAAAGCTGATATGACTACTCAGAAAAAAAGTTATGCCCGTGTCTTTCAGGCATTGAGAATTATCGTTAATGATGAAATGAACAATATCAAAAAGGGATTGCATGGAGCACTCAACATAACCCGAAAGAATGGAAAAATTGTCATTATTACCTTCCATTCACTTGAGGATCGCATTGTGAAATCTTTTGCAAGAAGCAGCGATTTGATAGAAGAATCAGTTATTCATGTTGAAAAAAATAGAAGACTTTCACCGTTTGAACGTTCAGCAGTGTTACGAGTTTTAAATGTACTATGAGATTAT